>Ga0233437_1000542_pt1 | contig 84774 bp, 81 predicted proteins | sample SI_122_August201_FD_182714 | JGI IMG/M metagenome (GOLD analysis project Ga0233437, IMG submission 182714) | Seawater microbial communities from Saanich Inlet, British Columbia, Canada - SI_122_August2016_200_MG | ecosystem: Environmental > Aquatic > Marine > Inlet | place: Canada: British... | reverse complement strand
CCCCTCCACTCGATATTGCCGAACCCAGGTGCCGACCCGATTCCGATCAGAAATTGAATGCCGTTCCATGATCTCCCTGGCACTCCAGCCTTCCTCAAGGTACAACCGGATCGACTCTCTCTTCACCCGCTTGGGGTAATCCTTGCTTCCTTTTCGTCTTGTCATAACAAAAACCTCCTGTTCATTATTTTCTCACAGGAGGCTCTTTTTATTTTGTGTCTTGTTTTAGGGGGGCAGTTCACATGAGAGGCGTTTTTGATTTAATTATTCACGGACACTTTCATCTGATTACAGTGAGATATCAACAGAGCTTCTACGAGAATATTTTTTTAGGCTCTTGATAACTTTTTCTCCAACATCCACAACGTACCTGCAAGAAGAATCAACGCGACGATCTGCGTTGAACGGATTTCGTTAAATATCAGTGTGCTGTCGCCGCGAAAGGCTTCGAGGAAGAGGGTGTATCCGGCGGTGAAGGCGATGAAGGTCAGGAAGGTGATACCAGCTTGGGGCTGGGCATCCCGTTTGGGAGGCCAGAGCAAGTTTAGGGTCACGAGCGCAGCCAGCATTGTATAAACTTGAGAAGGGTGTTTATTCATCCCCCAAAGCTCAATCGCCCACGGGACGCTGGTCTCCATCCCAAATGCGTTGCCTGAAGAAAGGTTTGAGGTAGCGAATCCGATTGCCAGCATCCCAAAAAAGGGGACGAGGGCATCTAGCGTATTCCACAGCTTCATTTCTTTTTTCTGCCCATAAATCATTGCGCTAATAATGGCTGCGGCTATCCCGCCTGTGACGTCGAGCAAGCCGGGGTTGAGCGAGAGCATATTGAGCGGATTGCTGGTGAAAGCCTGTGGAAAGCGGGCAATATAGGCAATGCGTGCGCCGATTACGCCAGTGACTAAGGCAATCAGAATAAGGTTTGAGAGTTTTTCAGTAGAAACTTTATACGCCTTTGCGCTTTTTTCAGCGAGGGTGATGCCGATCCAGAGCGAAATGAGAAGCATCAGCCCGGGGGCTTGCAGGGCTATAGGCCCGATTTGGATAATAGGAAACATAATTTCTCCAAGACTCCCCTCTCCGTTTTCTGGGAGAGGGGCTGGGGGGAGTGGCTAAGAACCGCAGATAAAAAAGGATAAACGCGGATTTATGATTTTTTATCCGCGGTTATCTGTATTCATCTGTGGTTAAAATTTAACGAAGCAATGCTTCAATTCTCGAGTGGATCAATGCTTCAGCGATAGGGCCGCCAATCACCACTTCACTGATTATGCCCTCTTTATCAACAAAAAAGGATGTTGGTAGTGAGCGCACCTGATAAAGTTGGTTGACTGCGCCATCGTTGTCGAGAACAATCGGAAAACTCAGCCCGTATTCTGTGATAAAAGCATCAATATCGGTCAGGTTATCTTGAGTTGTGGCATTGACCGCTACGATTATAAAGCCTTCTTCTTCATAATCAGCATAAGCCCGCTGAAAAGCAGGCATTTCAGCGCGGCAAGGCGGACACCACGTTGCCCAAAAATTGACCAAAACCGCTTGCCCACGCAAATCTGAAAGGGTTACTGCTTCTCCATCAAGAGTTTCCAGCGTGAAATCAGGCGCAAGAAACCCTTTTTGGGGAGCAGGAATTAATCCTGCCGTTGAACCGCCACTTTTGTCTGCGCTGAGCAATGTCCATATTGCGCCCAGCAATATAATACCGATAAATAAAATCCGTCTACGAGATTGTTGCATAACTCTCCATTTTCGTCTAAACTGATACTATCTTGTCGTGTTCAAAGGGATATATCTTACTATGCTTTTCACACAAACTGCGTATATTGGTATCGATCTAACCGGTCGCAAAGCCTTCACTTATGCTGCTCTTAATGCGGATTTAGAACTTCTGGCTTTGGCAGATGGTGATCTGGAAGATATTCTGACCTTCATCGGAGGGCAAGCATCAGCTTTTGTGGCAGTTAATGCGCCAGCGAAACCGAATCAGGGACGCGTGCGCGCGTTGCTCGAATCCAAAAGCCTGACAACAGGCAAATCTGCACTACGCGGGGCTGACATGCGTCTCGCGGAATATGAGCTTCGTCAGCGCGGAATCAAAGTTGCCGCGACCCCGGCTCATCCTGACCGCTGCCCCTCATGGATGCGCTCTGGATTTGCTCTCTACGAAAAGCTAGCAGGTTTGGGCTTTGTATCGTATCCTGCTAAAGAGGCAACTCATCAGCTTTTAGAGACACATCCCCAAGCTGCGTTTATCGCCATGGCAGAAGGGAATCTACTCTCCGCATCTGCTCTGGAGGGACGTTTGCAGCGCCAAACGATTTTATATGTCGAAGGCTTGCAAATCCGTGATCCGATGATCTTTTTTGAAGAGATCACGCGCCACAAACTAAAACAGGGAATCTTGCCGCTTGAGCAGATTTACGCATCCAGCCAGTTGAATGCACTTCTCGCTGCGTATACTGCTTGGTTGGCGGCAGAAAAGCCCAAAGATACGATATCCCTCGGTGATGAGGATGAAGGGAAAGTTTATTTACCCGTGAGCAAGTTGAAATCCACGTATTAGCACCCTCTGCCTTTCGAGCATCTCCCCCAAATTCTAAAAGCGAAATTTAGGGGAGAATAACAAAGACAAAGTATCCAAAGGAGCAATTAATGTTAAATATTGGCGATAAAGCCCCCGACTTCACCCTTCCTGACGAAAACGGGAAGATGGTCTCACTAAGCGATTATGCAGGCAAGTGGCTGGTGGTCTATTTTTATCCAAAGGATGATACACCCGGCTGTACAAAAGAAGCCTGTGATTTTACAGAGAATAAGAACGAGTTTGCTGGGCTGAATGCAGAAGTGGTTGGCATTAGCCGTGACAACGCAGAGAAGCATCAGAAGTTCATCGCCAAATATGATTTGAACCTAACGCTCTTGAGCGACCCCGACCATATCGTTCACGAAGCCTATGGTGGGTGGGGAACAAAGATTAATTATGGCAAAGAGATTGTGGGCGTGATCCGCTCAACCTATATTGTCTCGCCCAATGGTGAGATTGCCGCGCTCTGGCGAAAAGTGAATGTGCGCGTAAATCGAAAAACGGGCACGGTGAAGCACGCCGATAAAGTAAGAGAGAAATTAGCAGCGTTGCAGGCATAAATCAAAAATCCCCATTTTATTTTAGGAGACGGGGATTTTTCTTTTGAGAGTAGTATTTACTTGCTGGCTATTTTGCCTCGTCCATCGCTTTTTGCACGATAAACACGCTGGTCGGCTGCTTTGAGCAATGCTTTTGGTGTTTCGCCATCTGTTGGGAAATAAGAAATGCCAGCGCTGAAACCGATTGTTACTGGAGGTTCGCCAGGAATCGGGGTTGCGCTCATATCATCCAGTAATTGTTGCACCAACGTGGGGCCACGCATTTCATCGATACCCTGTAAAATGAGCACAAACTCATCGCCGCCATAGCGAAAGAGTATATCGGTGGTACGTATGCCATTCATGACGCGTTTGCAAAACTCGATCAAAACTTCGTCACCACGCGCATGCCCGTGTGTGTCGTTAACTTCCTTGAAATGATCGAGATCAAGAAAGACAAGTGAAAAACTGTAGTCATATCGTTGGGCACGCTCAATTTCTTCAAGGAAACGGAAGTCGAAAGCCTGACGCGATAATGCACCCGTAAGGTGATCGTAGAGACCTGCGCTATATTCGGCGGGTTTGATCTCGCGCAGGCGAGTGCTAAGCAGGCGGAGTAGCTCTATTCCAAATCCAGGAATTAGCGCGAGAAGTCCTTCAAATTTTTCTTTGCTTAGATATTTTAGATGTGTTTCTATAATAGCCGCAACAGATGCTGTGCGCTGGATATTTTCGAGAAGTGCAATTTCGCCTACAACATGCTCTGGTCTACGAAAGGTAAGTACGCGTGGCTCTTTGAGATCACCTTGTAAAATAACCAAAATGCCATCATCTATCCAATACAGCCCATTGGCAGCATCACCCTCTAAAAATAGGGTTTCACCAGGTTCTAAAATCATATCTTCGCCATAGGCTGTTAGAAATTCCTTTAGACCAGAATCAAATTGTGTCTGGTTCTCTAAAGATTTATCGTGCTCAGGAAAATGCTCATAAGTGCTTTGAATTTTTTCCAATACGTTTTCGGGAATTAGTTTTTTATTTATCATGGTTTCCAAATTTATAATGAAGAATGCGAACTTGTTATTTTAGGAAAGAGCCTATAGCCGAATTATAGCTCCGCAATACTCGCAAGTGATGCTCTCCATGCCGCGTAGCACAACTTGATTAAAAACCCCACCACAAGACGCGCACTGGGTTGGAGCACTCTTTACTTTTGCGGCAAGCTCCTCATCAATTTTAATCGCGCGTGTTGCGTCAAATTCTTTCGCTTTTGCTCTTTTGAACAGAGTCTTCCAATCGTCTCCGCTTTGCCAAATATGGAGATAAACAGTATCGAAGGGTGCGTCACTCTCACAGCCTACTTCGATAAAATCGTCTTTATTCATAAAGCCTTCTTTGCTGGCTTTCGTTTCTTTGATCAATGCGATGGGGGCTTCCCAAAGCAATTTCTGCACCAATTTCTTCTCTGTCGCCACAAAAAGAACCTTCTTCGTTGCAATCTTTTCTTTCTGTTCGAAAAGTAGACGTTGGTCAGTTAAGTACAAAACACCTTCAGGATCATCTTTGCGTTCCTTGCCATCTTTTGCCCAAACCGCCTTGACCGCCATGATCCCAGCTTCAGTTGCCAGCAAATCGAAAGTGGCTTCATCAAATTTTTCTAGCATCTGCTCTAGTTTATATAAATGGGATTTGACTTTCTGCACATCGCCGCTAAATTGATCGTATCCACCGCGAATACTTTGTTCCGCTGCTTCAACACGACTTTCCATCGCATCAATACGTGACTTCAGCTTGCTTGCCATTGGACGCAACGCTGCCGGCGCACCAGATGTTGCCGCCAACTGCGTAATCTCTCTATCCAACGGGCGCAGTAAGTTTTGCAACGATCTGGCTTCCTTCTCAATTTGAGTGTTGAGATTGGGCGCAATTTCATCCCACTGCTCAACAAAATCAGCTGCTTTTTCCTCTAAATCCTTTTCAAAAGCATACCCACGCTCACGTAAGGATTCGATGCGTCTGTCCATCCCACTCACAGAAGTTTGCAAATCTTCCACATTATCTCTAATATCGCTCATTCGTACACGTCTTTGCAAATCCTGCAAAGACGATTGTAAACCTCGAATATCACTTTTTACTTGCTCGGCAAGGCTGGGAGTAGCCATGAGTTCTCCTTCTTATAAAAACTTTCCCTAATTCTAACTGATTTTATCCGTTTTCTAAGCAAATCCGAAGTTTGCAAGATTTTCGCACGTTTTAGCTTATCGCAAAATGGTAAAATAGCAGGGTTATTTCCAAAGAAATTAAAATTCGTGCAATTTGCCGAATTCCTATCATTTGTGATAAATTGAGGCTCCTTATGAAAACAAAAAACCTTCAAGAACGTGCTATCAACGCTCTCCGCTTCCTCTCTGCTGACGCAATCCAACAAGCCAATTCGGGGCATCCTGGCCTCCCGATGGGCGCAGCCGCGATGGCATATACCATCTGGACGCGCCACTTGTGTCATTATCCCCAAAATCCCAATTGGTTCGACCGTGACCGTTTTGTCCTTTCAGGTGGGCATGGCTCGATGCTCTTATATTCTCTTCTGCACCTCACGGGCTATGATCTTTCTCTTGACGACCTAAAGAACTTTCGTCAGTGGGGAAGTCTCACGCCTGGGCACCCAGAATATGGGCATACACCTGGTGTTGAAGTTACCACAGGTCCTCTTGGGCAAGGATTTGCTAACGGCGTTGGCTTTGCGATTGCAGAATCTCATCTTGCCGCGCGCTTCAATCAAATGGGGCAAAAGATAGTCAATCATTATACTTATGCCATTGTTACTGATGGCGATCTCATGGAAGGTGTTGCCTCCGAATCCGCTTCGCTGGCGGGCACACTCAAACTTGGCAAACTCATATATTTATACGACGACAACCATATCTCCATCGATGGCTCAACCGATCTTGCCTTTACCGAAGATCGCGCCGCTCGTTTTGAATCCTACGGCTGGCATGTGCAGACTGTGGAAGATGGAAATAATGTTGACGTAATTGACGCTGCCATTAAGATGGCTAAAGCGGATTCGCGCCCCTCGATCATTATGTGCCGTACCATTATCGGATACGGCTCCCCAAACAAACAGGGGACGCATGGCGTTCACGGCGCACCGCTCGGGGACGAGGAACTTGCTTCCGCTAAAGAGAACTTGGGGTCCGATCCCGAACTTCGTTTTGCTATTGAAGACGACGTGCTCGAACACTATCGTGAAGCCATTCCACGTGGACGTGAACTCGAAGCCGATTGGAAGATGCGCCTTGAAGCCTACGGTCGTATTGCTCCAACGAAAGGCAAAGAGCTGCAACGTCGTATGGCTGGCAAACTCCCCGAAAATTGGACAGATTCCCTCCCCACCTTCGAAGCGAATTCCAAAGGCATGGCATCGCGCGCCGCTTCAGGCAAAGTTTTGAACGCGATTGCTGAAAGCCTCCCCGGACTAATTGGTGGTTCTGCGGATTTGGCTCCCTCGAACAAAACCTGGCTGGACGGCTACGATGCTTTTTCTGCTGAAACACCTGCTGGACGCAACTTCCACTTTGGAGTGCGCGAACATGGTATGGGTGCAATCGTTAATGGGATGGCCGTTCACGGTGGCATTATTCCTTATGGCGGTACTTTCCTCGTCTTTGCGGATTATATGCGTGGCGCGCTGCGTGTAGCAGCCCTCTCGAAATATCCTGCGATCTGGGTCTTTACCCATGATAGCATTGGCGTTGGCGAAGATGGTCCCACACATCAGCCGATTGAGCATTTTGCCGCTTTACGCGCTATCCCCGGGATGACGGTCATCCGTCCTGCAGATGCGAATGAAACTGCCCAAGCGTGGAAATCTGCCATCGAGAATCGCAATGGCACGACGGCCTTAATTCTGACGCGTCAAAATCTGCCGACTTTGGCAGAAGAAACACATGTTGAAAAAGGTGCTTATGTTTTGAAGGATTTTGATGATAATCCCGAAATTATTTTGATGGCATCTGGTTCGGAAGTCAGTCTGGTTCTTGCTGCTGCTGAGAAACTGGCAGAAGAAGGCGTGAAGGCGCGCGTGGTATCTGTTCCGTCGCTCGAGTTGTTCGAGAAAGAGGAGCAAGCCTATCGTGAGTCTGTTCTCCTGCCGCAGATCGGGGCGAGACTCGCTGTCGAAGTGGGAATCGCCCAAGGTTGGTGGAAGTATGTTGGCTCGGATGGCGGCGTTTTATCTATAGAAAAATATGGTGCATCTGCTCCAGCTGGAAAGATTTTTGAAGAATACGGCTTCACAGTTGAAAACGTGATCGCCAAAGCAAAAGAATTGTTGAAATGAAAATAGCGATAGCTTGCGACCATGGCGGTTTCCCGCTCAAAGAGACTGTGATCGATGTAGTATGCGCGGCAGGGCATGATGTTTTTGACCTCGGCACGGACAGCGTGGAAAGCGTCGATTATCCTGATTTTGCTGAAAAATTGGGGCGTGCTATTCAGTCTGGCGAAGTCGAACGCGGGGTTTTGATGTGTGGCTCAGGGGTGGGAGCGAATATCGCCGCGAATAAAATGAAAGGCGTTTATGCTGCAATTTGCCATGATACTTACTCGGCGCATCAGGGCGTGGAACACGATGATATGAACGTGCTTTGTCTGGGTGCCAGAATTGTTGGCCCCGAGCCTGTAAAAGAAATTGTGGAAGCTTTTTTAGGAGCGCGCTTTGTCGGAAATGATGCTGGCGAAGAGCGTCATGCACGCAGAGTAAATAAAGTTAGAATATTAGAAGGTTAATTTTAAAATCCACGAAGTCACACGAAGGAACACGAAATATTTTTTCGCAAAGCGAAAAAATAAAAACTTAGTGCTTCTTCGTGTCCTTCGTGGATATTTTTTAGGAGATATTATGAATAACCCCATTACAGAACTTACAAAATTAGGTCAGTCGATTTGGTACGATAACATTCAACGAAAACTATTAGAAAACGGCGAACTTGCCGCAATGATCGAGCGCGGCGAGATTCGTGGCGTGACATCCAACCCGAGCATTTTTCAGAATGCCATCGCTAAATCAAATGATTACGATGCCGCGTTGGTGCCTTTGGCTAAGGCTGGTGAAGATTCAGAATCTATTTTTTGGGAACTTGCGATCAAAGATATTCAAGATGCTTGTGACATTTTCACACCCCTTTATGAAGAAAGCGAAGGCGGTGATGGCTACGTCTCACTCGAAGTTAGTCCCTATTTGGCAAATGACACCGAAGGCACAACCAAACAGGCGAGCGAACTTTGGGCACGTGTCAATCGGCCCAATTTGATGATAAAAATCCCTGCAACCAAAGAAGGTTTGCCCGCCATTCGTCAAACTATTGCCGCGGGTATTAATGTCAATGTCACGCTCATTTTTTCCATCGAGCGTTATCGTGAAGTCATGGATGCTTATATGTCCGGTCTCGAAGTTCGCATCCTCGCCGAAGATGATGCAGGCAGCATTGAGAACGTCCACTCTGTTGCATCTTTCTTTATTTCCCGCCTCGATAGCATCATCGACAAGCAACTTTCCGCCGATTCTCCTCTGCGCGGAAAAATTGCGATTGCCAACGCCAAGCTCGCTTTTGAAGCCTTTCAGGAAGTCACTAGCGGCATCCGATTTGGCAAACTCCAGCTTGCCCGCGCCAACTATCAGCGTCCGCTTTGGGCGTCCACCAGCACTAAAGACCCCGCCTATCCCGACACTCTCTACATCGATGAACTGATCGGACCCGCCACCGTCAACACCGTCCCGCCTGCGACTCTCGACGCTTTCAAGGATCACGGTACAGCGGCAGCGACTCTCACCGCTGATCTTGCTGCAGCACATCAGGCTTGTGCCGATCTTGAAAAAGCAGGCGTTTCCCTTGCTAAAGCTACACAGGATTTAGAAGATGCGGGCGTCAAAGCCTTTGCGGATGCCTTTACTGGCTTACTCGAAACCATCGAGGAGCGACGCCGTGACGCAGCTTAAATTTTTACTTGCTCCCGTTACTAAACGGATTACCCAATTTGAAGCGGATTCCGTTAATTCCCGCCTTTGGGCGCATGATCCCACCTTGTGGACAGAAGACCCCGCCGGACAAGCCGAAGTCAAAATAAGACTTGGCTGGCTCGATTTGCCCAACACCTCCCGCAACTTAGCAGATAATGTGACGGCTTTTGCCAAAGAAGTCAAAGATGCTGGTATCCACAAAACCTTATTACTCGGCATGGGCGGTTCATCTTTAGGCCCCGAAGTAATGTCTTTAACCTTCAACCTTAAACCTGAAACCTTCGCTATTCTTGATTCAACTGACCCAGCCCAAATCGCCGAAGCCGCACAAAACTTCCCGACAGATGAGACACTCTATATTGTCGCCAGCAAATCTGGTGGCACAGCCGAGACCATGTCTGCGTTTTATTATTTCTGGGAGAAAAGCGGTGGAGATGGAAGCCATTTTGTTGCTATCACCGACCCTGGCTCTAATTTAGAAAAAATGGCTAAAGAACGCAACTTCCGCAAAATCTTTATGGCAGATTCTACTGTGGGCGGGCGTTATTCTGCATTGACAGCTTTTGGGCTTGTCCCCGCGGCGTTGATGGGGATTGATGCAAATAAAGCCTTGGATAGTGCCGCAACAATGATGGCAGAAGCAAAAAAAGATATAGATAATTCTGCGCTTTATCTGGGCGCAGTCATGGGTGAAGCTGCTCTAAATGGACGAGATAAGTTGACGCTTATTACCGATTCCGCATTTGAGTCTTTCGGTGCGTGGGCAGAGCAATTGATCGCTGAATCGACAGGCAAAGAAGGGAAGGGGATTGTGCCTATAGATGGCGAATCTCTTCTCCCCGCAGAAAAATATGGCGATGACCGTCTCTTTGTCTATCTCCGCTTGGATAGCGAAAATGATGAGTTTGTCACTGAATTAGAGAAGGCAAACCAACCTGTTCTTGAGATACAGATTACTGATAATTACTCATTATTTACTGAGTTCTATCGCTGGGAATACGCGACCGCAGTTGCTTGCCATATTTTGGGCGTAAATGCCTTTGACCAACCCAATGTTGAAGCCGCAAAGATAGAAGCTCGCGCTCAAATTTATGCGTATAACCAAAAAGGTGTCTTAGATGAAGGCGAGCCAACATGGGAAAAGGAAGATGTTAAAATCTACACCAATGTTGATATAGTGGGAGCAAACTTGAATTCCGCGATTGATTCGTTTTTTGATAAAGGGCGGGAGGATGATTACGTTGCTATCCAAGCTTATTTGCCGCGCAACAACCAAACAGCGACATCCCTCCAAAAAATCCGTAAAGCTATCCAGGAAAAAACAGGATTGGCGATAACACTCGGGTTTGGTCCCCGTTTTTTACATTCAACTGGACAACTCCATAAGGGCGGCGCGAATAACGGTATTTTCATCCAAATTACCGCAGATGCGGAGGCTGATATCGACATCCCCACGCAGGGAATGAGTTTTGGTACGCTCGAACGCGCCCAAGTTCTCGGCGATTATGCTGCACTGGAAGCTGCTGGGCGGCGTGTACTGCGAATCCATCTCTCTGGATTGAATTTGCTCAGTTCATTAGAATGAGCTTTCCTGAAAAAAGAAAATCTCGCCTTTCAAGGCGGGATTTTTTGAAATTCATCGGGCTGGCAGGCTTTAGTGGTTTAATCTATGGAACACAAATAGAGCCAGATTGGTTAGAGGTGGTTGAGATGCCTTTGACATTGCCTCGTTTAGACGCTGCCTTTTCTGGCTTTCGGGTGGTGCAGATTAGCGATATTCACATGGGTGGATGGATGAGCCGTGAGCGTTTTGGGGCAGTTGTTGATGTCGTTTTAGAGAAAGACCCAGACCTTGTTGCGATCACCGGTGATTTTATTGTGGGGGGAAAGAAGGCAAGCTGGTATGTTGATGTTTTGAATAATCTCTTGGTCGAGTTAAAGCGATTGTCTGATAAATTCCCAACTATCGCTGTATTGGGAAACCATGATGTGTATACTGATGCTTCAATGGTACGCAAAATATTATTAGAGGCAAATGTTGTAGAGTTAGAGAATGATATTTTTTCTGTTACTCGTGACTTTTCAAGCCTCCATTTTTGTGGGGTGGATGATGTGATGTTCGGAGCACCTAATCTTGAAGATATTTTCGCAAAGTTACCTGAGCTTGGATCTGCTGTTCTTTTGGCACATGAACCTGATTTTGCAGATTTTAGTGCTGCAGCTGAACGTTTTGATTTACAAATATCCGGGCACTCGCACGGAGGGCAGATTGTTTTATTTGAAGATACTATACCAATTAAGCCACCCTTGGCTAAGAAGTATCCATCTGGTTGGTACCAAGTTGCTGGTATGCAGCAATACACAAATAGAGGCTTAGGGATGTCGCATTTGAATATCCGCTTAAATTGCCGTCCTGAAATTACTGTGTTTACGTTAATGGCATTGTGAACTGATGATTAAACCTTTAGCTGAATTTAGATGTATACCGTGCAGGGGCGATACCCCAGCTTTATCTTTCGATGAAATCGAATATCTTTTGCCTGAAGTTCCTGAATGGCAATTAATCGAAGTGGAGGGGATCCCGCGTCTTGAGCGCGTTTTTCTTTTTAAAGACTTTGCTGAGGCTTTAAAATTTTCAAATCGTGTGGGTGCGATTGCAGAAGCCGAAGACCATCATCCACGTATTATTATTGAGTGGGGGCGTGTTGCAGTAGAATGGTGGACTTATGCAATTAACGGGCTTCATAAAAATGATTTCATCATGGCAGCAAAGATAGATATGCTTGAATTTTAGGAGATTTGTGTGGGAGAAGTAAATAATAAATCCGCATTGGGGATGTGGGTTCAAAACTTTTTTGGGCTTGGCTTGGGGCTAATCGCTTCACTTTTTAGTATCCGATTGATCGTTGATACCAGCTTTCGTATGCTATATCCTTTTGTACCCCAAATTTCTGGGGGCTTGCAAGTTAGCATTACCGTTTTTGGCTGGCTCTTGATGATCCGCTCAGCCTCTGCAATTTTTAGCCCAATGATCGGCTCGCTCGCAGATCGCTATGGTCGGCGCAAGATCATGGCTTTTGCACTGCTTTCTCAATTTATAGGCATGGCAGGAATCACTTTTTCACGGGGCTGGTGGACTGTGCTGCCATTGTTTTTTTGCGGTTTAGCAGTGAACGCTTATTTGCCTGCCCAGCAAGCCTATATCAGCGATTTGGTTTCTTTTGAGCGGCGTGGACGTGCGTTGGCATCAACAGATGTCGCTTTTGCAGTTTCAGGCATGGTCATGATGCCCATCATCGGTTGGCTAATTAACGCCTATGGTTGGCGTGCACCCTTTTTGGGGTTAAGTATTTTAAGTGTATTCATTGCTATCTTAACTTGGAGCTATTTGCCAGAAACGAAAAAACGTACATCAGAAAAGCAAGCCTCCGCAAATATGTGGGAACTTCTGCGAAGAAGAAATATTCAGGCCTCGATGGGTGTCTCGATATTGTTTTTTATCGGTGTCGGCATCTATATGACTTTTTGGAGCATTTGGTTGACTGAAGATTTTGGATTCGACGCCCTTGACTCAGGCTTGATGGCGCAACAAATAGGCATCGCCGAGTTGTTTGGCGCGGTTCTTGCTGGCCTCGTCGTGGACCGTTTCGGTAAACGCCGTACCAGCTTAACAGGTGTTCTCGCCTCAGCAATCATGTTCGCCTTGATTCCATTAGCGCGTGAAAATCTGCTTGCAATTCGCATTCTTTTAGTGATCACCGTCTTTTGGGTTGAGCTTGGGATTGTTGCTCTTTTCCCACTATATGGTGAACAGGCTCCGAATGCACGCGCAACTATTTTTGCGCTGATTGCGCTGGGGAATGGAATCGGTTTGGCAGTTGGCCCCCTTATCACCACCAGCTTATGGGATTTATACGGTCTTGGCGCAATCACGGCTGTTGCTGCTATAAGCCTTATCTTGGCGACGGGGTTGATTTGGTTCTTTTTGAACGATAGGGTTGAGTAAGGAGTCACCTATGCAAAGAAAAACTATTTTCATTATCATCATCTTGAGCTTGTTACTTGCTAATCTTGCATTTTCTAGCTCCGAAAAAATATCCGTTACGCGTGCTGCAGATGTCACAAACGATCAGCCCACGCTCAATTTTCCGGATAGTATCACCTTGCGCGCTACACTCAAATCGGATGCACCGATCACTTCTGTTGTCCTTGAATATGGTACCGGTGAGTTGACCTGTGGCACAGTTCTTGCAAAAGCCTTTCCGCAATATACGCCCGCCACAAGCGTTGATGTTGAGTGGATTTGGGAGATGAAGCAGTCTGGCTCCTTACCCCCTGGCACATCTCTTTGGTGGCGTTGGCGTTATACTGACGAAAATGGTGTAGAAAGCCTTTCTGAGAAAAAAACAGTTACGTGGATCGATTCAAAGCATAATTGGCAAACGCTCACATCAGGCTTCATTAACTTGCATTGGTATTCTGGTGATCAATCTTTTGCCCAAGACCTTCTTAATGCCGCAGAACTCGGGTTGGAGCGTTTAGAAGTTGACGCTGGTCTCCAGCCAGATGCGCCTATTCATCTTTATATTTATGGTAATACAGAGGATATGAGAGATGCCATCCTCTACGAGCCAGGCTGGACAGGCGGCTTGGCATATCCCGGACATAATATTGTCATTATTGGGATTTCTGAGCGTGATATCGAATGGGGACGCTCAACGATTGCTCATGAGCTAACGCATGTATTGGTCGGTCACCTTACCTTCTCTTGTTTGGGCGATGTCCCCACCTGGCTCAACGAAGGTCTGGCTGTTTATGGCGAAGGTGAGCTTGATGAAAATTCAAAAACGCAATTGAATGAAGCGATCGGCAATGATGAGTTGCTTACCCTTCGTTCGCTCAGTGGTGGTTTCTCTGAAGTATCCAGCAAAGCGCATCTTTCTTACAGCCAATCCTATAGCGTTGTCAAATTTTTGATCGAAACCTACGGGCAAGATCAGGTGAACTCTTTGTTGATCGCCCTGCGGGATGGGACGACAATTGATGGCGCACTCCTAAAAGTATATGGATTTGATGTGGAAGGTTTGGAGGACGCTTGGCGGGATGCGATCGGCGCGACGCCTCAACTTGCTTCCGCGCAACCAACAGCGCAGCCTACCCCAACTTTTGTCCCCACGTATGTGCCCTTTGCTGGAACATCACTGGATATAACCCCAACGCCTTATACGATCCCCACATCATCGGCTGATCAAGAATCACCCTCTGTTACTGATAGTTTTCCTCCCTTTCCCATGACTGTAGTTTTAGGCACCCTGTGTTGTTGTCTGATATTTTTGCTTCTTGGCGGAGCAGGAATATGGTTCTTCATCTCATCTCAAAAGCGTAAAGGAGATAATAATGAAACAGAGGCATAAAACTTTCACCTTTATCTTATTTGCTCTACTGTTGCTCCTTGTTATAAGTGGAGCCAGTGACGCGAACAAAGCCTCAGCCAGCGTAGACATACAAGGATCTCTGGAGCAAGCCTTGGTCCTCGCAGGTGGCGAAAGTACCAATCCGCGTGAATATGATCCAGCCACCACACATGGCTCGGGGAATAAACTCATCTACAGTGGTCTGGTCGCATTTGATCCTTATTTAAACCTAACCCCTGATTTGGCTGAAACCTGGGATATCAGCTCAGATGGCAGAATCTACACCTTTCATCTCCGAGAAAACGCAAAATTCCATGACGGTCGCGCAGTAACATCTCAAGATATTATCTATTCTTGGGAGCGTGCTCTCAGCCCCGCTTTGCGATCAGATACAGCCTTGACCTATCTCGGAGAAATTGTCGGCGCACGTGAGATGGCTTTGGGGCAGGTTGATCATCTTTCTGGGGTGGAAGCATTGGATGAGCATACCCTGCAAGTAACGATTGATGCCGCCAAACCCTATTTTCTACTCAAACTGACTTACCCAACATCTTTCGTTGTAGATAAAGCCAACGTGGAATCAGGTGAAGAATGGTATCGAGCGCCTAATGGTACAGGCCCTTTCACGTTGACTGAATGGAGACGTTTTGAGCAGATAACGTATAAAGCAAACTCCGAATTTTACTTGGGCAAGCCTTCGATTCCTTATGTGATCGTTCAATTATATAGCGGTGTGGGGATTCGCTTATATGAAGCCGGCGATATTGATATGACAGGAGTCTCGTATTATTCCGCCGAACGCTTTCTTGATCCAACCGAGCCACTGCACGATGAATTGCTAACAGGCGTAAATTTATGTACAGGCTATGTGGTTTTTGATACCACAAAACCACCCTTTGATGATGCTAAAGTACGCCAGGCTTTTTCGATGGCATTTGATCGTCAAAAATATATAAATGTGGTTTTACGGGGTAGATCATTACCAGCAATCGGCATCTTCCCACCAGGTCTACCGGGATTCAATATTGGCTTACGCGGCATCACCTATGATCCTGAAGGGGCTCGACAGTTATTGGCAGACTCTAAATATGGCAGCGCGGATAATTTGCCTCCCATCATCTATACCGATGCGGGGATTGGCTCCTATATCGGTGCAGATGTAGCTGCAATCGTGCAAATGTGGCAACAGGTACTTGGTGTGGAAATAACAGTCGAAAATCTGGAACCAAATTTTTATATTGATCAGATTTATGCCGGACAGCATGGACAGATTTTTGGCGGTGGTTGGTGTGCTGACTATCCCGACCCAGAAAATTTCGCTGATGTACTTTTCCACAGCGGATCAGCACAAAATAACGGTGGCTACTCAAATCCAGAATTGGATGCTTTGCTCGAATTCGCGCGTGTAGAACAGGATGTGACCACGCGCATTGAGATGTATCAGCAGGCTGAACAGATCATCGTGAATGAAGCCCCTGTACTCTTTACTACCCATTCCTTATCGTATCAGTTGGTGAAACCTTATGTGAAAGGCTACGTTTTTACGCCGATTGATATGCCGATCGAAAGATATATGTGGTTGGAAGGGAAGTAGTTCCACATATTATTACACTTCCATTCCTTAGTGAGATGCTAATCTTATGAAATCTAAAGAGAAGAGAAAACTTCGCCTTACAAGGCGGGACTTTCTTAAACTAATCGGGCGCATTGGGGCATTTGGCTTGGCAACAGGTTTGGGAGGCTGGACTTACGCCACGAAAATAGAACCAAGTCAACTGGACTTGGTCAAGTTACCGCTTTTCTTACCACGCTTGGCACCTGTATTTGATGGGCTTAGAGTGGCAATAATTAGCGATATCCATTTGGGCGGATGGATGACACGCGAGCGTTTAATTCCCGTGATAGACATGATTTTGGAGCAATCGCCTGATATTATTTTAATTACAGGTGATTTTATGTATGGGCATGGGTGGAGTGATGAAACTCAAATACATGCAGACGATCTAGCTGCTGAGTTGCTTCGTTTATCAGAAAAAATAACAACGCTGGCAGTTATGGGCAATCACGATTATTGGACGAGTGCTCCTGATGTACGCCGAGCCTTGAAAAAAGCCAACGTTATCGAACTTTCAAATACTTTTTATTCCATGACGCGTGGGACAGAGCAACTCCATTTTTGCAGCGTAGATGATATTTGGGAAGAGCAAGATGACCTTGACTCTCTTCTTATGCAATTACCGGCAGAAGAGGCTGCTATCCTTATGGCACACGAGCCAGATTTTGCCGATATTAGTGCGGCAACAAGACGTTTTGATTTGCAAATATCCGGGCATACACATGGTGGGCAGGTTGTCTTCCCCGATCAGCCTCCTCCAGTTCTCCCTTATTTAGGACAAAAATATCCATCTGGATTATATGAAGTTGAAAAAATGTGGCAATATACGAATCGTGGAGTAGGAATGGGCAGAATATCTGTGCGTTTTAATTGCCCTCCTGAAATAACAATCCTGACATTGAAAACTACACTTTGAGCTTTATACCCCTCTGGTTTTATTTTTCTAATAACTCTTTCAGCCTCTCATGCTCCGCATAAAACCCTCTATACTTCTCTGGCAGCATCGCCGCAATTTTGCACATTATTTCATCAGTGTATTCGCTTAAAGCCTCATCTTTATTTGTTTTTGGCAGCGGTGGCAAAGTGAATGCCTCTCCGATCGTAACAGTGACGCTTGTCTGCTTTAGGCGTTTTAAATTACCTAAAAGAACACGGTCTTCTGTCCCAGCCAATGCGACCGGTATGACCGGAAACTGGGTCTTTGACGCCAAATAACTGATCCCAGATTTTCCCTCTGCCATTTTTTCATTGCGGCTGCGCGTGCCCTCTGGCGCGATGATGAGAACCTGCCCCTCATTCATGCGGCGCAATATCTCGCGCAGAGCGTGGATGTCGGGATTGAAACGATCAATGAAGATCACGTTCAGGTGTTTTCCCAGCCAGCGAAGAAAGGCAGACTCTTCCCATTTTTCAGCAACAGGAATGAAAAAATCCCAGCGTTCAAGAACGTAATATGCAAGGAGAGCATCTAGAATACCGAGATGATTGGTTGCGAAAGCGTAACTCCCACTTTCTCGGAGATTTTCTTTGTTAATAATTTCAATTTTTGCAACGAGACGAATTAATGCGCGGATAATAGAGCGAAGGATGGTTTTAGTCATGGCGCTAATTGTATGCTACTTTGCGGAGCAGAGCAACAAAAAAAGCCCCGTTAGGGGCTTTTGATTTACCATTTGTTTGTGCGAGGAGAGAGTGGTGCGGTGTCACTGCCTTTTTTAGGTTTAGCCTTCCCGTATAACTGTAAAACGCGATTGAAAACATCACGATCTTCTGAGTGCATTTGAAGAATGTGGAAACCAATATTAAAAACAAAAGGATCAATTGGGTCAGACTGACACCATTTGCTACGCGCGCTAAAAATCATAAAGGGTTTTTCAGCAACGTCAGGTGTCAGCGCAAGATGAAAACGAAAATCTTGCTCAACAGGAATAACTTCATCGCTATCCAACTTAAAACCACCTGTGCTAATATCTGATAAATGGCCAATAAGTTTTTTTGTCGTTGCATCGGTCAGACGCATATAATATGAAAAATCTTTTCTGTTTTCAACTCTTTTTTCAGCCATAAGAGACCTCCTTCTCTTTTACTCTCCTAGTATAAGTGAAATTGAAGTGAAATTCAACTTTTTGTCATGCAATTTTAAGGATATGCGTAAGAATACTTGCGCCAGAGCCACCTATATTTTGTGCCATCCCAATTTTTGCTCCATCTACTTGTGTTTCTCCACATTCACCACGTAATTGTTGGACGGATTCGACGATTTGGTACATCCCCGTTGCGCCTACTGGATGCCCGCGCGCCTTCAATCCTCCACGTGTGCAAATCGGGATGCGCCCTCCTTTTATCTTGATCTCGTCATCTAAACCGAGTCTCGGCCCTTGTCCTTTTTCTGCAAACCCGCAAGCCTCCAGAGAGAGCGCAGTCATGATCGAGAAAGCATCGTGTAATTCGAAAAAATCAATATCATCAGGAGCGACCCCAGCTTGTGCATAAGCGCGTTCTACCGAAAGATATGCCGCCTGTAAAAATAGCGGAGTCTTTCGTGAGTGAACACTAATTGTATCGGTAGCAGCTCCACTTCCCGCGATTTGTACCGCTTGCTTATCGCCGCGTACACTCTCGAAGGGCACAATTAATGCGGCAGCCGCACCATCGCCCGTCGGCGAAGCATCCATCAAGTTGATAGGCGCAGCGATCATTGCTGAGTTTGTATATTGCTTTGCGCTAATTGCAAAGGGCAGTCGTGCGTAAGGATTGTGTATGGCATTCGCATGAGAGTTGATAGAAAAAGGCGCAAAATCTTCGTGCTTCCAGCCATATTCGTACATATAGCGGCGCATAATGAGCGCATTTAACCCAACAAAAGAAATGCCCTGCTCTAACTCCCAATCAGAATCGGCAGCTGTTGCCAGCGCGGAGGTGACTTCAGTAGGTGCAGCATCAGTCATCTTTTCGACACCGACCACCATCGCTGAATCAATTTCTCCAGAAGCGACTGCAATGATCCCTGCTCGAAATGCGGAAGCCCCTGAAGAGCAAGCAGATTCGATTTTGGTGGCTTCACCCTTCAAGCCGACCCAGTCAGCGACAACCGTTCCGAGATTGTTTTGTTGATCAATTAGCCCGGAGAGCATATTTCCTAGAAAAAGTGCCTCAACAGACTCGCGTCTTGCGTCTTTTAACGCAGCGAAAAAAGCTTCGCCCGCTAAGTCTCTAATGGAGCGTTCCCAGTGTTCGTGTATTTTTGTTTGTCCAATGCCAATAATTGCGATTTCGCGCATGAAGTACCTCATCTTATTGTATACTTTGATGATAATTCTAACCGAAGGTACTCTCAGGGTCTATCAAAAAAATGACAAATAAAAAATGGAAGAAAGCGGTTCTTGAAAAACTTGCTGAAACAGGGAGCTTGGGCAGAGAATCGGCTGAATATATCCGCAAATATAAGGCGCGGATTTATTTTAAGAAATATTCTAAAAGCACGGGTGCGCGTTGGTTCTTATTTCACCAGATTTCGCTTAATACACGTTATTACTCCACCAATACTGATTTGAATAATCCCAAGCTCTTAAGTTTATTGGTACATGAAGTTCATCATCTCAAACAAGGAGTGTTAACCGCACTCTCTGTTTATGGAGAGCTGGATGCCTGGCAGGTGGAATATCGCTTTCATAAAGAAATTTCTCCTGCGAAGCTGCATTCCGCACTGGAAGAGATACTTATATTACCCCTCAATTGGGATCGTGATAATTTACGCCGCGCTGCGAAACTCATGCAAGATTATGCGGGGAAGGGCTACCGTATCAATTGGCTGCCGCTATATCCTATTCATAAAGAGATTACGTATTGGGTGAAAAGAAAGAAACCAGCTTGACATCTGTTTGTTTGTGTTTCTTACGGGATATTTGTTTTTAAGCAAATATCCCGTTTTTATTTTTAAGAATTAACTTGACTTTCTCCTCTAAAAATGCTAATATAAAAACGAACGATCGTTCATTTCTATGGTAAATATATGACAGAGCCCATCTTATCCAAAGGTAAACGCACAAGACAAGCGATTGAAGAAGCTGCTTACGAACTCTTCCTTGACCAAGGGTATTCGGCTACGTCCATGCGTCAGATTGCAGAGCAGGCGGGCATAGCATTGGGTGGAATCTACAATCATTTTGCTGGCAAAGAAGCTATTTTTACCGCTGTTATTCTCAACCAACATCCTTATAAGCAGATTCTTCCTATAGCTTTGGCTGTAGAAGGGGATGACGTAGAATCATTTGTATATAACACTGCACAGGCGTTGGTAGATGAACTTGGGTACAGCCCAGATTTCTTAAAACTGGTCTTTATCGAAGTCGTTGAGTTTGGCGGGAAGCATATGGCTGCTCTTTTTCAGGATGTTTTCCCGCAAATTTTGCCTCTCTTGGAGCGTTTTCAATCAGATAAAGTGCGTGCTATCCCGCCAGTCATGTTAATGCGTGTTTTTATTGGCACCTTTATTGCCTATTACTTAACAGAAGAAATGTTAGGAGATGTCGTGATGCCAGACTTGCAAGAAGAAGCAATGGGACATTTTGCAGATATTTTTTTACACGGCGTATTAAAGCCAAAGGAGCAATAAGCGATGTTTAAAAAACAAGGTTGGCATTTCTTGTCTTTAGTAGTCTTGCTGGCAGGCGTTGCCGCGCTCTTTGGGGATGATTTTGCAAGTGGGCAATTATGGGGCGCAAGTACAAAGTTTTGGTTCTGGTTTGCGATTGGTGTTCCGGTTGCGCATCAGATAGTTGTGCCCATAATTTGGCGGGGAGAACTTTATCATCAGTGGATGACCAAAATCTTCGGAGATAAAGGCTTTTTGATTTATAAAATTATTTTCAGCATCCTTTTCATTGCGCGCCCTATTTCTGTGATTTTGGTTGGCATTTCCAACAAAAACACGCTCCATCTAAATCCCTTTTTTGCGTATATTTTGGGGTTTCTTTTACTCATCCCAGCAGTTTACGGCATGTATTCAGTCATCCGCTATTTTGGCATAGATCGTGCTTATGGCATCGACCATTTTGAGCCAGAAATATATTTGAATAAACCATTCGTAAAACAGGGCTTATTTAAATATACTGACAATGCCATGTATAAATTTGTCTTTTTAGCACTTTGGGCTATAGGCTTAGGCTTTCTCTCCAAAGCAGCCTTATTGGTGGCAGCATTCAATCATCTATATATCTGGGTGCATTTCTACTTTACAGAATTGCCTGATATTCGCCACATATACGGTCAATCTGCCGAATAGGAGACGTATGAATTCTCGATTAATTTCAATTATCCGCAAGGAATTCATTCAGATTATTCGTGATCCACGTACTCTGGCAATGATCCTTGTTGTTCCGGTCATGCAATTATTTCTGCTGGGTTATGCCGCAACCACCGATGTGCGGAATGTCCCCATTGCGGTTTGGGATCAAAGTCGCAGCCCAGAATCTCGCGCTTTGCTGGATGCATTTCGCTCCGCAGACTATTTCCGTATCGCCTTTGATATTTGTTCAGATGCTGAACTACGCGACCTGATTGAAAGGGGTGAAGCACGCGCTGCCATCATCATCCCGCCAGATTATAGCCAGCGTCTGCTCGAAGGGGATGCTCAAGTCTCGATGATTCTGGATGGTTCCGATTCCACTGTTGGGGGAACGGCGCTCTCCACCGCACGACTGATCGGGCAATCACACGCCACTAAATTAATGCAGGAGCAAGCCGCTCGGTCCGGGAGAAGCGCAGAATTTAATCCCCCTTTAGAAGTTCGCACGCAGGTTTGGTACAACCCCGATTTGAACTCTGCCTACTTCATGATTCCTGGCGTGATCGGAATGATCCTTTTTGCCATCACATCCATTCTGACGGCAACGACTATCGTCCGTGAGCGAGAACGTGGCACCATCGAGCAATTGATCGTCACGCCTATCCGTTCATGGGAGTTGGTGGTTGGTAAATTGACACCTTATGTCATCCTTTCCCTTTTTGATACGCTGGTTGTGCTAGCGGTTGGAAATTTTTGGTTCAAGGTGCCAGTTCGCGGCGATCTTGGTTTGATCATTGGCACATCTGGATTACTACTTCTTTCTGGTCTGGGAATTGGCTTATTTGCTTCGACTACAGCAAATACGCAACAAGAAGCCTTTATGACTGTCTGGATGACTCTCTTACCAGCCATATTTCTTGCCGGTTTTTTATTTCCAATAGAAGCCATGCCCCTAGTCTTACGCTGGGTTTCCTATATTATTCCCCTGCGCTACTATTTGGTTATTATTCGCGCATTATTACTCAAAGGTGTTGGCGCGGCAGCCTTGCAAAATGAGATCATTGCCCTTGCTATTTTTGGCGTCGGCATTATGAGCGCAGCTGCAATGCGTTTCCGTAAACGACTTGATTAGGAGTTCCCATGCATAAAAAACGTCCCCCCATTCCTGTAATTGTGATTATCCTTTTAGTTGTTCTAATTGGTGGCTATTATGGATTAGAAAATTTATTCACGGAAAATAACAGCGGATTAAGTGCCTCAGGCAGTATTGAAGCTGTGGAGGTTAACGTCTCGCCAGAGATGGCGGGCAAAGTTAGCGAAGTTCTCGTTGCTGAGGGCGATTCCGTTCAGGCGGATTCACCGCTTCTCGCTCTTGACCCGAGCTTGCTCGCTGCGCAACGAACGGTTGCCCTATCCCAAGTAGATTCCGCCAACGCTGCATTAAAGACTGCTCAATACCAATATGATCTTACACTCCAAAATGCGTTGATTGCCCAACAAGCATCCACCGCCATAGATTGGCGCTACGCCTCCCCTGATGAGTTCAGTCAGCCTCTTTGGTTCTTTCTCAAAACCGAACAGATCGATGCGGTGGAAGAAGAATTAAAAAGAGCTGAAACCGCACTATCTGATGCTCAAAATGAGCTGGCGACAATCATCTCAGATTTGGATAACACCGAGTTTTTGGTAGCAGCAGAACGCCTTAACCTCGCTCGGATTGCATTTCTTGTTGCCAGAGATGTCAAAATTCAATCGGAGTATGCTGCACAGGGTGGTGGTTTGCGTGATGCATCTTATGATGCCTATAACGATGCAGAGGACGAGCTTAACGCCGCAGAAGAAGCCTATTTTGACTTGCTCAATACCGAAGCAGAAGATGATGTGCAAGATGCGCGCGGAAAAGTCGTTGTCGCCCAGCAACGCTATGATGTAGCTTATACACATCTCCTTGCGCTCCAAACTGGTGAAGAATCAGCGGCAGTAACCAGCGAGCAAAATGCACTTGGGCAAACGCAAAGCGCATTGGATCAAGCTAAAGCAAATTTGGCTTTGCTCGATACCCAGATCGCCAAATTAACGATTTATGCTCCCGCAAGCGGAACTGTTTTGACACGCAACGTAGAGCCGGGCGAATTCGTTCAGCCGGGTGCAACAGCCCTTACCCTCGCTGATCTATCTGAATTAAAGATTACAGTTTACGTCCCCGAAGATCGCTATGGTGAAATCTCTCTGGGACAGCAGGCTGAGATCAGTGTCGATTCTTTCCCCAATGAAACCTTTTCTGCCACAGTGGTTTATATTGCAAACTCAGCCGAATATACACCGCGCAATGTCCAGACAGTGGAAGGGCGCAGCAGCACAGTTTATGCCGTCAAACTGAAAGTGGATGATCCAGCAGGGAAGCTCAAGCCAGGTATGCCCGCAGATGTGAAATTTAACGAGTGAGGAAATAATGAGTGTAGATGATTTCAACTGGCAGCGCATGAAATATATCCAAAAGCTTCATCGTGTTCTCTACGCGATCGGGCTTGGACCGCTTATCGGAAAAATCATCCTTCTTTTAACGACAACTGGCAGAAAATCAGGGTTGAAGCGCGTGACACCCTTGCAATATGAAGAAATTGACGGCAAATATTATCTTGGCTCAGCGCGTGGCCTGAACGCAGATTGGGTACGTAATATTCAAGCAAACTCTCAAGTGAATATTCGAGTCAAATCAGACTCTTATCAAGGCCAAGCCGAGATTGTTACCGACCCAGCCCGTTTTGCGGATTTTATCGAAATTCGCCTTGAGCGGCATCCAGTTATGGTTGGCTTGATGATGGAAAAAGTGCACGGTTTATCCAAAGAACCCAGTCGTGAAGAATTGAAAAAAATGGCAGAAAAAGAATCCTTGGTGATCATTACACTTCTTTAGGGTAGCGAGAATAATTGATGGAATATCTAATTCAAGCAGAAAATCTCCACAAATCCTTCGGTGAAAACCACGCTGTTAATGGTATTTCCCTGCAAGTTGCCGAGGGCGAGATATTTGGTCTCGTTGGCTCTGATGGTGCAGGAAAAACCACAACCTTGCGCCTTCTGGTTGGTGCTATGTTGCCAGATTCCGGAAAAGTTATCGTAGAAGGACAGCCTCTCTCTGATTACGAAGAAGAAATTCGTGCCCAAATTGGTTACCTCTCGCAACGCTTCTCGATGTATGAAGATTTGACCGTCTTGGAAAATATCCGTTTCTTTGCCGAAGTACGTAATCTCTCTGCAAAAGAATGGCTACCGCGCAGCATGGATATTCTGGATTTTGTTGGCTTGGCTGATTTCAAAGATCGTCGCGCGAGTCAACTCTCAGGTGGGATGAAACAGAAACTAGGGCTGGCGAGCGCGCTTGTCCATCGTCCGCGCATCTTATTGCTCGACGAACCAACGACAGGCGTCGACCCTGTCACCCGCCAGGATTTTTGGCAACTCATCATTCGCCTCGTCTCCGACGAAAGCCTGACCGTTCTGATCAGCACCCCCTATATGGATGAAGCAGCTCGCTGCGGGCGTTTGGGATTTATGCGGGATGGACGTCTGCTTAAGAGCGGGACACCCGCTGAGTTGCGTGCAGATCTTGATGGAAGCATCCTTGAATTACGCGGGGAACCGCTCCGTGATTTACGCTTGCTCGCCGCTATGGATGAAGATGTCCTCGACGTACACACTTTCGGCGACCGCCTTCATCTGCGGATTACCAGCGGGCAGGCTGATGCGCTTCTCAAACGCTTACCGCAGCAACTTGCTACACAAGGCGGAAAAGTGGATACCCTTCGCATAATTCCCCCAACGCTGGAAGATGTTTTTATTGCCCTAACCGCTTCGGAGATTGCAGATGCCTGAACCCGCCATCATCACTCACGATCTAACACGCCGTTTTGGCGAATTTGTCGCCGTTGACCACATCTCGTTTCAAGTCAATCAGGGCGAAGTTATAGGTTATCTTGGGCCCAATGGGTCAGGGAAAACCACCACCATCCGGATGTTATTGGGATTATTGAAGCCTTCGGAAGGGCATGCAACTGTTTTGGGTTACGATGCTTTTCGCCAAACAGAAGAAGTACGCGCGCGCGCGGGTTATATGTCACAGAAATTTGCTTTATATGATGATCTGACAGTCTGGGAAAATATTGAATTCTACGGCGGTGTTTATGGTGTGCGTGATAAGAAACTTTTAAACGCGACTCTGGAACGAGTCGGGTTAATTGGTTATGAACGTGAGAATACTGGCAGCCTTTCAGCAGGCTGGAGACAACGCCTTGCGCTTTCGATTGCGCTGGTACACAAGCCAAAATTACTCTTTCTCGATGAACCAACCAGCGGAGTTGATCCAAACGCTCGTCGCGTTTTCTGGGATTTGATTTATGATCTCGCCAATGAAGGCACGACGGTCTTTGTGACCACACATTATATGGACGAAGCGGAGTATTGCGAGCGAGTGGGTATTATGCGTGATGGGAAATTATTGGCAATGGATAACCCCGCGATACTTAAAGAGGAGACACTCCCTGGTCCCGTCTGGGATTTATTTGCGACACCCTTGGAAACAGCTCTGGACGCACTTTCTACTGTTGATGGAGTTTTACGGGCGGGCTTGGCTGGAAATCACTTACGAATTATTACAGAACCGAAAATAGTTGCACTGGATGTGATAGACCCACTCAGAGCTGCTAATGTGGAGGTAAATACAATCAAACGCGGTGACCCTACGTTAGAAGATGTGTTTTTATCCTTGGCAAAAGATTAAGCAAGATTGACATGAAATAAAGTAAAAAATCTCAAGTATTTTAATGCTTGAGATTTTTTAGTAGAAAGAGAGCTAAATCAGGATGCAATTGGTGCAGGCGGGATAACGGCCATCATGATCAGATATGCCAGCAAGATGCCAGGACCTGTGATGAAGAAGGCTGTTACGAAAAGCAGGCGGACAATCGTTGGGTCAAGATTGGCGTATTCTGCTATTCCGCTGCATACGCCTGTGAGCATTATGTCGTTGAGATTGCGATAAAGTCTTTTGTAGTTTTCAGTCATTTTATTCTCCTTTGTGTTTTTCTATATTACTTACGCAGGAGTTTGAAGAAGGTTGCGCAAAGATTTGGAGAAGATGTTGAACTTAGACTCAATTCAATTTATCGGTAGCAAGTTGAGGTCATGTTTGATTCCCCGCCGCTTCTTAAATGGGTATTCTTACTAGGAGGTGTAGATGTGCAAGATGAAATCTGTGTTTGGGTTAGGTGGCGGCGGCATCCATAAAATATTTTTAATTGCCAAGAAAGATGACGATGGTGCGCCCCAGCCAAACGGCGCCAAGACCAAAGATGACGCTTGCCCCGATATTGAGATAAAAAAGAAAATTATCGCCCGCGCTGATGAGATTGAAACTGTCGGAGCTGAAGGTGGAGAAGGTCGTGAAGGCGCCCAGAAAGCCGAGAAAGACGAGAGAGCTGCTTTCTGGAGTGAAGATATTGCGGGCTTCGGCAAGTTGAGCGAGTGCGCCGATTAGCAAACAACCAATCAGATTAACAACCAATGTGCCAAGTGGGAATTGTGGGGTTTTTGACCAATCTTGTACAAAAGTGCTGAGCGCGTAACGCATGACTGCTCCGAAAAATCCGCCCATACCAATTAAAAGAAAAATGCCCATTTGCTTTTGCTCCATGTGTAGATTTGTTGGAGTTTTAGCCCAGGGGCAATATTTGAAACTCCATCGCTATATGCGAGCTATTTTACAGGCGATGGGGTAAGGTAACAAGGGTTATTTCTTGTGCTCAAGTTCTTTTCGATAAAGTTTCATTTGGAATTTTAGAAAGAGAAGCCCCCCAATCACAGCACCTGCAATAAGAAGAGGATTAGTTTCTAAATTTTCTGTGATGGCTAAGCCCGCGTAGAAAGTCATCGCGCTAAAAGTAACCGCACCGAGCATGGCAACCTGCTGTGCAAGATAATAGGCTACACTTTTCGGTTTATATAGTGCTGGGAGCGTTTTTGTCTGCCAGCGAAAAGCTTTATCAAGTTCTTTGTTTTGCGTAATCAGAAAATCTTTGATCTGGTTCATTGCACGCGCTGATTCAAACCAGGCCAGCCTTAATTGGATCAGCTGGCGTAAGGTGATAATCCCAAAATAAGAGAGAAATAAAAATAATCCCGTGAAAGCCCACAGCGTTGTTTGTTCTGTTGTTGGTGTTGTTCCAAAAAATGCACCAAAAAGACTGCCTACACTGACCAGATAAAAAGTTGTCACACGGGCGCGATCTTCCTGTGCCTGAAAAGCTGTTTGAGCAACATATTGATATTCCTCTGCTACAACCTCTTCAACTTCAAATCTTTTTTCATTACTCATAAAAGCCTCTTTGTCGTTTTATTCCCCGATGATCTGCACGATCAATTCTCTTTGGCGAGGGTGAACATCAAAATCAACAAACATGATCTGTTGCCAGGTCCCCAGAGTGAGTTTTTCTTCCACAAAGGGAATGGTGATCGATGGACCTATCAAAGCAGCCCGAACATGTGAATGTCCATTCCCATCGTGCCAGCGTGCTTCATGCGCATAATCTTTTTCTGGTGATGCCAATTCATCCATTAAACGGCGAAAATCGCTCAGGCAACCGCTTTCGTATTCAATCGTTGTTAGTCCACTGGTTGATGATGGGGTGAAAAGAGTCACCGTCCCATTTTGAATGCCGCTCTTAACTACCGCATCCGAAACTTGACGGGTGATGTTAAGGCTATCAGCATTCCCTTGTGTATTAAAGCGAAGGGTGTCTGTAAGCACTGCCATCTATTTTCCCTCTTTTTTAGATCCAGATATTATTTTTATTGGGTACCGTAAAATCGTGCGTTGCTTCTCAGGTTTGGTATGTCGTGGATCGCTGAGATAGATTTCGTGATAGGGTTCGCCTAGCTGATACTTCTCTTTGCGGGCATAATTCTTTATCCGCTCAATGGTCATTGGTACCAATCCGGGGGAGCTGACATGCATGATTTGGACTGCCGAACCTTCGTGAAAAGGTTCAAAGCGAGCTAATTTTAGCGCAGAAATTCCGCTACGTTTTTTTCTTAAACTACTCACGGCATCTTCAAACATATCTGTACTGATATGTTCAGGTTGCATCATCATTAGAGTCCATTTCCAGCCACTTCGGTTTTTGAAATCGTTTTTTCCTGAAGGGTGCCATAACCCTTCCAGAGGCATGGTATTGTAGTCAATCGGGTTTTTTCGATTGAGCTTGGATATAAATTTTAGCGTGAAGGAAATCCCATTGAGTGCATTTAGCGCATCTTGGAATGAGTCTGATGTTGTTCTATTAGTTCCCTCCTCAAGTTGACCATCGATCATTATAAAATTAAACAAAGGAACATCAACCATTTCTACTCCGCGAGCAGATGATGTGTATAGCTCTCTAATTTCCTCTGTCAACTCTAATTTGGCCATAAAACACTCCCGAAGAAAACTTCTAACAATATTTATCTATTATACCCTCTAATTATTATTACTCAGGCATTCCCCTCAAAGAAAATCTGTTCCAATCAGTTTTTATGAATTTTTCTCCTTTTTTGCCTTGCTTCCGCGTTGAATAATGCTTTCACCAAAGCGTTCATGAAGCTCATCCAGAATATTTTCCAGTTCACGTGATTTTTTAGCACCTTCTTCCCAGAGAGATAGCTGTCGTAGCGGAGGGCCTAACCCGCTTACGCCCACGCCGATCAACCGCACCGGTTTTCCTGGCGGGCGCAGTTTTTTCAGCAAAGAGAGTGCTGCTTCGATAATTTCAGCTTCGCTATCTGTCATTGTGGGGAGTGTTTTTTGTCTTGTCAGGGTTGTAAAATCGCTCCAACGGATTTTTAATTTCACCGTTTTTCCAGCCAAATCAGCTTTCCTTAAACGGCGAGCAACTTTCATTGTCAGCGTGCGAAGCGTCTTTTCTAATTTCTCATCGTCGCTTATATCACGGAGAAAAGTTGTCTCCTGGCTAATCGATTTGACTTCACGCTCCGTTGTTACAGGGCGTGTATCAATCCCGCGCGCATGACGAGATAGATCTCGACCGTGTTTGCCGAATCGCCGTGACATCTCTTTTTCGGGCAGATTGGCAATTTCTCCGATTTTGTAAATTCCTGTTTCGGCTAACTTCTGCGCCGTTTTTGGCCCCACACCCCAGAGCATTTCTACAGGAAGCGGGGATAGAAAATTGGACTCCTGCCCCTCAGGCACGATAGTGGTCGCGAAGGGAGAAATGCCGCGTTGGACTGCTTTTTTGCCGACATCATTTGCGATTTTTGCGACTAATTTATTCGTTGCGATTCCGACTGAGGAAGATAGATCGAGCTCGCTCTTGATTTGGGCTTGCAACCGTTTCCCAATCGTTTGTGCGGTTTCAGGCAGGTCACTGACATCCAGGAATGCTTCATCTACAGAAATTTGCTCAAGGAGGGGCGTAACATCTTTCAAAAGAGCCATCACCTTTTTAGATGCCTCGCTATATAAATGATGCTTCGCTGAGACAATTTGTAAATCCGGGCAGAGCGAAATGGCACGCCCCATCGGCATCGCGGAGCGGACCCCCCGCGCCCGTGCAGCATAAGAACAGGATGCGACCACACCGCGCTCTTCTGGTTTTCCGCCCACTGCGAAAGCTTTACCGCGTAGAGAAGGATCATGTGATTCTTCTACTGCGCAGAAAAAAGCGTCTAGGTCGAGGTGTATGATTTTTCGGGGCATTTTATTGTTTTACAGATATATCCGTCCATGCAGGTGCGGGGCGGGGAGCTGGTTTACGCCCGTAAAACAAATTATCCATCCATAGGGCAAAGCGGCGGAAAAATCCTGAGCGAGCGATTCCCCAGCGGACAAGATTATGAGCAAAATTATTTGGGTGCGCATAAGGGCAGACTGTCATGCAGCGACCACAATCTGTGCCGATGACATTCCAATAGGCAAAACAAGTATCGGGATTAATATGCCAACGAGCTGCATCATCTACTTTTTCACGCTCATCAAAGGGTATTGATTTGCTTGGGCAATTTTCAGCACATTTTTTGCAGATATTGCAAAAGTCAATTGTTGTCGCATCTATGGAACGCGCATCAGCGACTAAGGGGAGGTCGGTGGTCACTACACCAACGCGGACACGCGGCCCCTCCTGTGGCGTCATTAATAAGGACATACGTCCAAACTCACCCAAGCCTGCATCACGGGCAACGAGCGGAGCGATGACTTGATAATTCCCGTCAATATGAGCACGAGCGGCATATCCCAACGAGCGAATCACTTCTGCTACTTGTACAGCCACACGCGCACTTTCTACATATTGTTTCGCAGATTCCATTACAACGGGCGCATATGGTGCAGCACCCATCATTTCAAAATCCATTTCAACGGTCAGTGCGATGGCGTATTTGTGATCAAGTTCTATCGGCGCACCATAAATACCTACTCCACGACCAGTGTGTGAGTAAATATGATAAGGCTGCAAAGGGGTAATACCTACATCTAGCGCGCCGAAGTAGTGCGTCATTTCTTTGATATAAGCTGTTATTTCAATTGGTGTTAACGCTATTTTTTCTGATGCTGGGGTCCCGTCCACAGCATCTCGGAGGGCAGATGTTAGGGCAAAGCTGGCGTTTGGCGCGGTAAAAAGAATCGGGTCGAAAAATTTTGATTGCGGCGAGAGCAAGCCCGGTTTGTCGCGCGAGCCGTCATCCGTCAATTTATCTTCGGGATGTAGCGCATAATAACTTTCATATTCGGGTGTGCCAGATTTTAAATTCGCCCTCGCAAACATAATTTTGCGCTCATCAAAGCGTTTTGATGGAATATCGTTCTCAGTTTTGATGATCCCGATGGGGAGGAAGAAGAGGATGACAAATCCGGTGAGAATAGCTGTAAGGATAAAAATCAGCGTGGCACGCGTGGACGCGGGCAGGCTTGCCGCCAAAATAAAAAATACCGCCCCAAGCACTGCTCCACTAAAGGAGACGCGGACGGCGCGTTGCTCCTTCTCGGCAATGGAGACGAAGCCAAAGGCAGCGAGGCTGAGCGAAAAAACTGATCCAATGAGAAGAAGCGTGATTTGGGTGAATTGCTCCATGGAGAAGTTCCTTTGAATAATTTATAGGTCAATCAACCCCAGTGATTTTAATCCCCGCTGATTTGACCTTGTTTTGTTTATTGATATAGATCAGCAAGGATGTCATCCCCTCCACAACGGCAGCATTTTCGATTACGCCCGCATCCCAGCCTTTCATCCCCGCGGCTTCGACGAGTTTCAGCACTTCAAGACGGGCAGCTTTTCCCTTGCCTGTGACCAAAACATCACAGTTGATTGGATGATCGTCAAAAAGATGCTCATGGGAGATATTCTGAAAAGCAGCTACTACGCTAACGCCTTCGCCGAGAATTTCTTGCGCTTCTTGTGCCGCGCTCCCGGCTTTGGGCATTTGTACTTTTGTTACCTTTGGTGGGATAAGGGGGACTGTCACATCAACAAGGATTTTGCCTTGTGCGGCATCTTTGACACTTTCAAGCGTAGGTATATGCGCGCTGTAGGGAACAGTCAGCACGAGAATATCTGCTTTTTTAGCCGCGTTAAGATTTTGTAGCCCCTCAATAATTTCTTTGCCAAGCATTTCGTTCAAATCATCGGCAGCGACTTTTGCTTTCTCATTTGTGCGTGAACCGATAATGACGCGGTAGCCCGCTTTTGCCCATCTATAGGCAAGACCTTTCCCCTCTTTTCCTGTGCCACCAAGCACGGCGATTGTTAATAATATTGAGTCTGGAGTCATTTTATTTTTAAGTCTATGTAGATAATTTCTAAGGATAAGGGATTAAATAACTTTCCCGTTTCAAAACTAAATAGTCGCGACGATTTAGTGGGTGACAATATTTCCATTGCCTGTATCGAAATCAAAGCGGGTTATCAAAAAATATATTCTTCTCGCAAATTCGCTCTAGTTTACCCCTTAGGGCATGATATCGATACGGCGAAGAACACCGCTTACTCAACCGCCGCTATCATAATGATGAAATAGTTAAGTTATTTACTGCTCATTTCTAAGCTAACTCTTCGTATCTCTTCCAAGTCTGCGCAGAAAACTCTCTTGCTTTTGCGGCAATCTCTTCTTCATCTAGCGTAAGCAGTTCTCGGTCTTTCATCAGTATTTCTCCACCCACAATTGTTGTTGTGATCATGCTTTCGTTGAAGCCAAAGAGGATATGCCACGGCAAATTGCCAGCGTTCAAATCGGTGAAAGGGTGATAATCTACAAAAATCAAGTCGGCAAAGGCGCCCACACTGATCTCAGCTAAGGGTGCGTCAGGGAAAAAGATTTTGGCAAGTGCAGCATTATTCTCGACTGCCAATTTCTTCACATCGTAGCCGCCCATTCGGCGGGGATCGCTGTGTTTTGATTTATGCAGCAAATACGCCGCTTTCCATTCATCCCACATCGTATTGGAGAATCCGTCATTGCCCAAGCCGACATTTACGCCTGCACGGAGCATCGACTCAATAGGTGCAACACCAACGCCGTTATTCATATTTGAGCGTGGTTGATGTGTGACCCATATTCCTGTGTCCGCCAAAATTTCGATTTCGCGCGCGTCCACGTGGATGGCGTGTGCAGCGATGCTTTTTGGCCCTAAAATACCGTGTTTCTCAAGTCTATCAATTACGCGTAAACCTGATTTTGCAAGACTATCATCTTGATCGGCGAGACCTTCTGCGGCGTGGATGTGGAATCCGCTTTCTTCTGGGATGGATTCGCGGCAATATTCTAATGTGGATTCAGATAGTGTTAGACTGGCATGCAGACCAAAGCTCGCGGCGAGACGCGACTCAGGTTGGGCTTGATTCCGCTTAATAAATCGGACGTTCTCTTCAACACCTGCCCGCATTTTTTCTTCCCCATCTCGGTCAGTGACTTCGTAACAAAGCGATGCCCGCAGCCCAGATTTGGTGACAGCATCTGCAACGACGTCGAGAGATCCATCAATGAAGCTAGGTGATGCGTGATGATCTATTAACGTAGTTGTGCCATGCTTGATTGCGTCCACGAGACAGACGAGGGCTGAGGAGCGAACATCGTCTACGTTGAGGGCTTTATCCAGTCGCCACCAGAGTTTATCGAGGATTTGGGGGAAATTTTTCGGGGCTTCGCCAGGGATGCCCATCCCACGTGAAAATGCGCCGTAAAAATGGGTGTGTCCACAGATATTGCCGGGCATCACGAATTGACCACCTGCATCTATGCGTACCGCGTTCGGGTAACGCTCAGCAAGTTCCGGGTCAGGGGCGATATCGGATATTTTATCCCCTTCAATATAAATTGAATATCCATGCAAGATTTGATTTTCTGGTCCCCAAGTAATTAAGTTTGCGTTAGTAATAAGCATGAGAGTCTCCTGGTAAAAAAGTCCCTGCTTTTGGGCAGGGATAATAAGATCAAAGGTTGATGAAATGCGTTTTAGGCAAATCCATAGCTTTGCGGTTCGGGTAGTGGAACACCGCTGGCGGCAATTTCAGTGAGGGCAAGAAAAACCGCCTCGCGCATTTCTATATTGCCGCCATACATTGCGTGGTAAAGTGCGTTGATAACACCCTCGCTGGGGGTTTTGCGTAAATATGAGAGGGCGGCGAGATTTTCATCTGGGTCTTCGCTCTTGAGCGCAAGCAAGAGGACATCGGTGGCGGGGGCCCCTGCAGAAATACCCATTCCTTGTGAACCGGCAAAGGCGATTAGCCATGGGCTTTCGGATGGAGGAGAAAGTTTACTTGGAACGCGCAGTTTTGCACTTTTTTCTTTTTCAAGAATATTGGTAGCAATATCGCGCACAGCCCATTCTTTATCTTCAATTTGAGTGTGAGCAAGCAATTCTTTTGCCCAAGGTTCTTGGACGCGAGCCAGTCCATAAACGGCAGAACGACGGACGAGAATATCGTCTATTTCAAGGGCTTCTCTGAGAGTGGGCCAGCCTTCGGCAGGGTGGTTGGCGAGAGATTCTGCTGCGGCACGGCGTAGATTTTCATCACCTTGCATGAGAGCACCAGCGATGGCGTCAAGAGCGGCGTCTGAGCCAATGGCGCTGAGCGCAAGACATACGGCTGTGAGCGTGAAGGTGTTCTGAACTATTTGGAAGATATTTGCTAGATTTTGTGTTGCTTTTTTATCTTGCATTAAACCGCTACCGAGCGCAGCTAGTTGAAGGACATAAGCGGATTTGGATTGCAAGAGTTGCCTGAAGAGTGCTGCAACGCTGGGGTCTTCGCTTTTAGCGAGAGAGGCAACGATTTGTCCACGCAACCTGAGGGGCTGTGTATCGTCCTGTAGGGTTTTTGCAAGAGCCGTCAGAACTTTGCCGCGCCATGCTGATTTACGCGGTGCATCTCGGAGCCATTCTCCCATGAGGATCAGATTTCGTTTTAATATGGGATCAGGCGTCCCCAAGAGCGTTTCGACGAGGGATGAGACATCACCTGTTGCGGCGAGATAGTGCATCGAGAGCGTTTTGCCGCTCCAGAAGGTTTGTCCTGTTAAACGCTCGTCGACGTTATAGTTGCTGAGGGCTCGACCAGCGAGAAACCCGCCAAAAACAGGATGTGCGAAACGCATTTGATTATCACGATGCTCAATAAGCAGGCCGCTTTGCGCCATTTTATCAAGCAAGCCTCGCTTGGGCGCGATTTTTTCTTTTTTCTCTTCGCCATCTTCTCTCTCAACGGGGATTTCTTCAGGTGGTTCAAAAGATTTAATCCAACCGCGTGCATTCCCAGAATTGAAAATAGGCTGAGATGTCAGGCTGATTTGCATCGCGAGCATTTCTAATGCTGCGACAGGGATATCTTTGGGAGAAATACGGCGAAGATGTGTTTCGATGGCATTTAGTGTCGTTGCACCACGTCCATCACCTGCGTAAGCTCCCCAAGCTTTAAGGGTGAGTTCAAGTGGACTGAGATTTAAAGAATCGATCTCTAACCAAGTGTTGAGCAAAATGGGGTCAATTTGTTCTGGCCCAGCCTGTACCCAAGCTTCGAGGGCGACATAGTTTTCCCAAAGGCTTCCCCATTTTTTAAGAAATTCTTCTTGTTCAGATGAATTCCATCTTTTTAAACTAAGCGGAACAAAAGAAAGATGAATGAGCCGATCTAGATATTCGAGTGTACCTGTTGTGATGATGCGAATCTTGGGATAACTTACAAGAAGTTTTTCTAAATAGTTGACTACTTTTTCGATCTCATCCGGTGGGATTTCATCCAACCCATCGAGGAGAAGGGTTGCACGCCCGCTACTAAAACTAAAACGAATAAATTTGGGCAGGCGTGAAGCATCGAAAAGAGAAGCACCTTCAGTGATGAATTCGATAATGGGGTCGAGAATCTCAGTTAAGTCTTTATCAGGGAGATTTAAGTCAGCGATATGCAAAAGAATGGGAACAGATTCGGTGAGTGCACCAATTTGCGAATCACGTTTGGCGATTAAGCTGGCGATATGTGCTAAAGTAACCGTTTTCCCGATCCCCGCTTTTCCAACAATGGCGAGGTGTGTTCCTCCAGAAAGAGCGTCAGAAAAACTGAGAGTTTCGGTTCTGTAAAAAGAGGCAAGGGCAGAATCTTGGGGAAGATAAGGAACAGTCAGATTTGTTTGATCTCGGCTTATCAATTCTTCGCTGCCGGGTTCGGTTTGTGCTGGCGGTGCAAGGAAGCTGGGCGAGAGAATAATTTCATCAAGCGAAAAGAGCGGAGCGGCTAAATGCATCCCCTGTGCTTTTTTGAGCACTCTCTGACGGTGATGGTCTTCAATATTGCTGGAGCCACGCATTGCTGCTACTTCGCGTCGTTTTTGCCAATTTTCACGGACCTGCCTGAGCAAGGGACGCGCCCAGCCCAGCATCAGCCAGAAAGCTGAGGCAACAGCAACCCCGATCCAAAAGGAGATGGCATCAACGACGAGATTTGAAAAACGCATGGGCTAGTTCCCGTAAAGAATTCGTTGGCAAGATGTACAATACACAAACTCGGCTTTAGAGCGCGCTTTTTGTTGTAAACCAGGTGTCAACGTTGCACCGCAAGCCGAGCAACCCCCATCATTAATCGCGGCAACTGCAACACCGCGTTTTCTTTTACGAAGTTTATTATAAAGCTCAAGGTGAGCAGCATTTACAGCAGGGAGTGCAACATTGCGTTCTTTGAGCATTCGGGCTTTTTCTTTTTCTAATCCGCTTTTCTCGCCGCCCAATTGGCTATGTTCTTGAGCAAGTTTTGTCTCTAAGCTAGTCAAATCATTTTTTGCACTTTGCAAAATCTCATTTTCTTCATCGTTGGCGAGCATAGCTTCAAGTTGTACATCTTCCAGGGTAGCGAGATGGCGTTTCAAAGATTCTGATTTTTTTTGTAAGTCCTGTACTTCTTTCGGGTTTTTTATGTTCCCACTATAAAGCATTGCTTCTGTCTGTTCAATTTTTATACGCTGTTGCTTTACTTCACCTTCTGCTTTACGCAAAATTTTCTCAGTCTTTTCTTGCGCGGCTTCGCATTTTGCCAAATAAGCCTTAACGCGCTTTACCTCACTATTATCGTCCAGGATTTTCTGAATCTCACCCAAGCGACGTTGAGTCTCATCAATTTGACTGTCAATTTCTTGTAAACGGTAAAGGTGAAATGTTGTAGACATAGAGAGATTATAAACGATGTTTCTATAAGGTAGTGAAATTTCTCTGGGATTAGGACGAATCGCCCGTGCTTTGGGCTTGCTTCCATTAAGTCAACATGTTCTGAGCATCTTCTTTTTCCCCTAAATTCTACACTTAGAATTTAGGGGAAATGCCCTGTAAGGTCGAAAGAGTTAAAAATCGCTCAAATTAAAATAATTATAAATAGCCTGCGTCAACTCCACAAAAAGCGGATTGACCTCTCCCCAAATCCCTTGCACGGGATGGTAGGTGTAGATCGCGAGAACAAAATCACCGCCGGGAGTATAGATAATACCCACATCGCTGATGTCGTGTACAACGCCGAAACGATCAGGGATAAACCCGTGCTTATGGGCAACTTTTGTCCCGTCGGGAAGACCAGCTTGGATGAGGGAGCCAAATTTATCTTGCTCCATATACTCGATCATCAATTTGCAATCTGCCTGGCTGATCTGATTTGGGAAAGCCGCCACCAAGGCACCGCCGCCTGTCTCGGAACATTGGTAGATATCTGTGAGCAACATCCCAATATCTGAAGATGTCGTTTGATTATAATCATCTGGATTTGTATAGACATCCGTTCGTTGATTGGCGGGGGTGCTGTATCGCTTCAAAAGCGGACAAGGATTTGTTGGATTACAGAAGAATCCCGCCATGAAAGTATTTTCCAGCCCAAGGGCTTGCAAATCTTCGGTCACAATTATTGGGCCTTGGAAAGCGTTGATTTGCGTCATCAGAATATCAGCAGCAGCATTATCAGATTGCTGGAAGACATCTTCCATATACCCTGCTGTTTTTTTATCAGGTGTGCCGCGATGAATGATATTGGAGAGCATAATCGGAATCTTGATCGTGCTAGATGCGGTGATGGCAACATCGGGATCTACGGATAGTTCCTCGCCGTTATCAAGGGAAAAATGGATTTCTTGCGCGTTTTGAAGGTCGCTCAGATAGAAGTTGATGACACCATCAAAACCAGAAAGGTCGATGATTTGCTTGAGCAGGATTTCGAGATTCTCCATCGTAGGGCGGGCTGGTGCGGTACGTTGATAGGAGAGAGAGACGACTCTATTGGATGGGGAATTTAAGGCATCTTCGATCAACGTTAAGGCACGATTGATATTGAGTTCTCGGCCAGATTCCCCTGTTTCAAAGTTGACGCTACCTGCAATTGGTTGGGCGGCAGAAGCTGGTAGATCGTAACGCGCAGCTATTTCAGTCTCGAGGTAGGCGAGCAACTGCTCATCTTCCAGTGATGCTCGGAGGGGAATCGCAGATGCGGGTCGCGGGCGATTCCAGAGGTTATCCCAAAATCCGCCCCAGAATGATGATGTGGTGCGGGCCAGATCGGCTGCGGCGAGCATACTTTCGATATCCACACTAAAACCAACTTGTGCCGGGGAGATATGGATACTTTCACCGGCATATTGAATTTCGACAGGCTGAGTATAAACTTGCAGCACTCGTTCAGATGCAATTTGGGCATTTACGCCGCCCACAGCAATGCCGCCAATGGTCATCCCGGCAGGATAATTATTGCGTTCGCGGCTGTAGTTAACTAGCTGAAATAGCGTTAGCGCAACTGCGGCAACGACAAAGATTAGGGAGATAAAGCGTAAAATAATGGATGATGTGTTTCGGGTTCTCACGGAACCTCCGAGCGTGTTTTATTTTTAAAATTGATGACTTTTGTCACCCGCAGAGTATAACACGCTCACTCTAATCTGGTTTGCTATCCTGTTATGCTATGATGGTTAAACAAACCGCAAACTAATTAGGAGAAAAAATGCTTCGTTCTTTTTTAATTTATTTATCACAAGCAGGGTGGGCGCAACGGATGGTTACTGGCTGGTCTTTTGCCTGGAACGTTGCCTCTCGATTTGTGGCGGGGGAAACAAATGAAGAAGCGATGGCTGTGGTTAGAAAACTAAATGCCAAAGGCATTAACGCAACATTGGATCAGCTTGGCGAACATACCTCGATGGCTGAAGAAGCCGTGCAATCAACAGAGCAAATTTTAGGTATTTTGGACGCAATCGAAGAAGCTGATGTTCGTGCCGGCGTTTCGATCAAGCTCACTCAAATTGGAATGGGGCTTGATTCAACCATTTGTCGCCAAAATTTGCGCCGTATCCTCGAAAGAGCACAAGAATATAAGAATTTTGTGCGCATCGATATTGAAGACACCCCTTATACCGACATCACAATTGAAGCCTATAATGCAATGCTAGCAAATGACTATTCGCCTGAAACCGTTGGCATGGCAGTGCAATCTTATTTGTATCGTGCAGAAGAAGATACACGCAAAATGCTCGAAGATCGTACACGTTTTCGCCTAATTAAAGGTGCGTATAAAGAGCCACCTGATTTGGCTTATCCTAAAAAAGAAGATGTAGATGCCAACTTCGATTTGCTCACAAAAATCCTGATGGACGCCGCGCTTGCGGCTGGCTCACCTAAAGTGAGCGAGGACGGACGTATCCCACCCATCCCGGCAATTGCCACGCAAGATGATAAACGTGTTGATTTTGCAAAACAATACGCGAAGAAAATTGAATTAGATAAAGAAGCCTTTGAATTTCAAATGCTCTACGGTATTCGCCGAGATTTGCAGAATCAGCTTATAGAAGAAGGCTATCAAGTTCGTGTTTATGTTCCTTTTGGCACGCAATGGTATCCCTACTTTATGCGCCGCCTGGCAGAACGCCCTGCAAATTTGTGGTTCTTTATTTCTAATTTCTTTAAGAAATAAATGCGCAATCAAGGTACACTTGGTGCGGAGAATTTTCTCCGCACTTTTTATTTAACGCTCGTATTCCGTATTCCGTATTGCGTATTTCGTAATGATTTTGCTACCAAAAGTAAAAACCATTACGAAATACGAGAGATGAGAAAACACCCACCTATGAACTCCTCCTCCCCCCTCGCCATCGTTACCGGAGCCGCCCATCGTTTGGGACGTGTTTTCGCACACACCCTTGCCAAGCAGGGATACGCAATTTTTCTTCATTATAATAATGCTGCGGATGAAGCGGAGTCGACCGCCGCCGAGTTGCGTTCGTTGGGCGTGGATGTCATCTTGGCAGAAGCCAACCTCGCGGATGCGGACTCAACCCAGGGCTTGTTCGCCCTTGTAGATTCATCTCCTCATCCTCTACGCGTTCTCGTTAACTCCGCCGCGACGATGCAGCGTGCCGATGCTCGTGAGTTAACGATTGCTGATTGGGATGCGACGATGAATCTCAACCTCCGTGCCCCTTTCATTCTTGCCCAGCAAGCCCAAAGTCGGATGAGCGCAGCGGGCGGCGGGCTGATTGTCAATATCACCGATGTTGCCGCCGAGAAAGCATGGTCGGGATTTCCCACTTATACTGTTAGCAAAGCCGCCCTCCAATCCCTTACAAAAATTTTGGCGCGTAGCTTTGCACCAGAAGTGCGTGTTAATGCCATTGCCCCGGGACTCGTCCTCCCCGCCGATGATTTCCCTCCTGAAGAATGGAAACGTCTTATAAATCGCCTCCCCTTGAAACGCCCTGCCAGCATGGACGAGATTGCCTCCGCGCTCGAATTTTTGCTAAAAAATGAATATATGACCGGGCAGACTATTACCGTGGGTGGCGGGTATTCACTTTTGTAAAAACCAGTCAGACCAGGGACCAGTAGACCAGCAGACCAGGAGACTAAATAATGCCAAAATCCCCTCAATTTCTTATCAAACGCCTCCGCAGCGAAGGATCAAAGATGACCGAATTCTTCGAAGGTTTGGATGATTCTGCTTGGGCAAAAACCGTTTACACCGAAGGTGGTGAGTGGACAATTCGCAATGTCCTCGCGCATTTCGTGACTGCTGAAAAGGCATTTCTGAAACTTTTTCCCAACATTGTTGATGGTGGTGAAGGCGTATCTAAAGATTTTAGCGTAGATCGTTATAATGCCCGCCAACAAGAGAAAACAGAAGAGCTTTCACCAAGTGAATTATTGATAAAATTTCAAGATGTCCGCGCTAAGATGGCGACTTGGGTAGAAACGCTCAACGAAGAAGATCTGCAGAAAGAAGGACGGCATCCTTTTCTTGGGGAAACCACAGTAGAGGAGATGATCAAGTTGGTCTATAGACATAATCAAATCCATTATCGGGATATGCGTAAAAGTTAAAATGTCTCGCCTAAAACCCCTCCTCACCTTCTCTAACCCTCCTCTCCTTGCCCTGGCTGTGCTGACCTATGCCCTCGGCGCGGGTATTGCGCGCTATCTTGGGCGAGCCAATAATCCCCTTCTCTTTGGGTTGGGATTTATCTGGATTCTGCTCCTCTTTTTGGCGATGAGTTTACTCACGATCTATTTTCGCCCGCATAATGAGCCTCTGGTCAAAGGTGAAACGATCAAAGAACAAAATTGGTTGCGTGCTGCCTTATTTCAGGTTTCCATCGCTGCACTTGGGATAGCGGCTTTATTATTTGTCACTTTTCTTCAGATGGGGGTTTCGCCTCCAGCTATTTTTTATGCAGTATTGATTTTTCTTACTGCCCTTATCTACGCCCTTCCACCTTTGCGGTTGGCTACCAATGGCTTTGGAGAATTGGCTCTCGCCGTTCTTATTGCCCTGCTCATTCCCGCTTTTTCTCTTAGCTTGCAGATGGGTGAAATCCATCGATTGCTGGGGGCATTTTCTTTTCCGCTCGTTGCACTCAGCCTCGCTTATTTCCTTGTTCTTGATTTCCCTACCTACAAAGAAGATCGCAAATATGAACGAGGCAATCTTCTCTTTCGTATCGGCTGGCAGCGTGCCATTCCCCTCCATCATATTCTGATCCTGACAGCTTATTTTCTCTTTGCCACCATGCCGCAATTTGGTTTCCCTTGGGCAATTATTGGCCCTGTTTTTCTCGTGATGCCTTTTGCCCTTTTTGAAATCTATTGGATGCAAGAAATTGCGAGTGGCTCAAATCCAAACTGGCGTTTTCTTAAAATCATTGCCACGACCGTGATAGGATTAACCCTCTACATCATCACCTTCACCCTCTGGACACGCTAACCCTAACCTTAAACTTTCAACTTTAAATCTTCAACTCAAAATATGCCTGAATTTCTGACTCTCCTCCCCCCAAAAGAATCACTGGATAAATTACTGCGGAACCTTCCTGACCCTAAGCTTGCCACCGAAACGATTAGCACCGATTCGGCCTTAGGCAGAATCACCGCAACCGACCTCCGCGCCCCGCACGCTTTACCCGAATTCCCCCGCTCAACGGTGGACGGATTCGCGGTCAAAGCCGCCGATACTTATGGCGCATCGAATTTTCTCCCTGCCTACCTAAACCTGATTGGCGAATGTCCAATGGGCGCGGCTCCTGAGCTTGAGATCACGCCCACGACAACGGCCATTATCCACACCGGTGGGATGCTTCCCAAAGGCGCGGACGCAGTCGTCATGCTCGAATATACCCAAACCGTTGATAATGAAATCGAAATTCTACGTGCTGTTGCCGATGGGGAGAACGTGATCCGTATCGGTGAAGATGTTGTTGAAGGAAGCCTCATCAAGCCCAAAGGGAGTTCGATCCGCCCGGCTGAGGTGGGGGGGATGATGGCACTCGGCTTCACACAAATCGAAGTGGCGAAACATCCCAAAATCGGAATCATATCCAGTGGTGATGAAGTGGTCACGCCAGAAAAACGCCCAGAACCCGGGCAAGTCCGAGACATCAATTCCTATACATTATCAACTTTGGTAGAGAAATATGGGGGCGAGCCTGTGATTTACGGCATCGTAGCAGATAGTTTGGACGCGATGAAAATGGCGATATCGCGTGCCTTAGACGAATGCGAAATGGTGCTGATCACAGCCGGATCATCCGCCAGCGCACGCGATATGACCGCCGCCGCGATAGGCGAATTGGGCGAGCCAGGCGTGCTGGTGCATGGCGTAAACACCCGCCCCGGAAAGCCGACCATTTTGGGCGTTTGCGATGGCAAAGCGGTGATTGGCTTGCCAGGAAACCCTGTGAGTGCGTTGGTGAATGGATACGTTTTCGTTGCGCCCCTAGTGCGCCGATTATTGGGGCAAAGCGCAGAAGAATTGCGCCCCAGCATCTCGGCGAAGTTGACGGTAAATATCCCCTCACAGGCTGGGCGGGAGGATTGGATACCTGTAAAACTAGTCCCTGAGCGGAGCAGAGCGCAGTCGAAGGGCGGCTTTCTTGCTAATCCCATTTTTGGAAAATCAAATTTGATTTTCACCCTTGTCTCAGCGGATGGTTTGTTGAAAATCTCTGCGGATGCAACAGGCTTGAGCACAGGCGAGATCGTGGAAGTAATATTAATTTAATCAAAAAATACTGAGATCATATGAAAAAGATAACGAAGAAATATAATAAACAAAGCCTTATTGCAATAGTTATGCTGATTGCATTTCTTGCACAAGCCTGTCTTCAAACTGTAGAGAAAGATATGGATGCACCCCAGAGCAGCCCAGCGGTGAGTGAAACCTCAACCTGGACGCCGAGCCCCGCATCACCAACCGCGCTGCCAACTGCAACCAAAACCCCGATCTCAAATACCCCAACTGCTAGCCCCGCTCCTACTCAAGTACAAGAGGTTGTCTTTACAGTTTCTGGTGGAAATCTGAATATGCGTCGAGGATCCGATCTGGCTTATAACTTCGTCGGTGTGTTGTATGACGGAGATGTAGCTGATGCAATCGGGCGTGACAGGAGGGGGGATTGGCTGTTGGTAGAATTACCCTCTAATCCAGACATGAAGGGATGGGTAACTACTGAGACAGAGTATTCTTCGGTAGAAGGAAATATTAAATCCCTTCCGCTTGTGGAAGTAGAAGCGGCTCTTCCTGCCTTTATACGTAACTGCACAAAACATACGATTTTAGTGCAGCCTGGAGATGTGCAATTGCTCAATAAATATAATGAAGCCGATAACGAAGGACACTTTGATGTGCTCACATACCAGATATACGATCTGGATGTGGCGGGTTCCCCGCGCTTAGAGGATGTCAGGCTGGCTGAAGGAAAAAGGGTAGATATTAACAACGATGGAAACGGGGATAAATCGAAGTGTGAGTAAGTTGAGTTGGTAGCCTATTCTATTACCTAACGTATAAAATTTATTTTCTAAAAAACTATGCCCCTATACCTCCACGACATCCCCCTCGATAAAGCCAAAGCCGCGCTCAAAGAAGCTCTGCAAAATGCCGATTTGTGGCGCGTGCTTGGCAAAGAAAATATCCCCCTTGATGAAAATGCGCTCGGGCGCATTCTTGCTGAGCCAATTTGGGCAAAAGTCTCCTCGCCGCATTATCACGCCTCCGCGATGGATGGATTCGCTGTCCGTGCAAAAGATACGGGGGGCGCAACCCTGACCGCGCCACTCACGCTTCAAATTGGTGAGCAGGCGCAATATGTCGATACAGGTGACCCCCTCCCTGAAGAATTCAATGCTGTTATTATGATCGAAGAGACCGAAGCCCTTGATGCCAATGGTGAAATCACATCTGCCATTCGTGAGCCGAAATCTATTCGCATTCGAGCATCCGTTGCGCCGTGGAAACATGTCCGCCCGCTCGGCGAAGATATTGTTGCCACGCAACTGGTTTTGCCCGCTGGTCATATTCTTCGTCCCGCTGATTTAGGCGCGATTGCGGCTTCGGGGCATACCGAAATCCCTGTGGCGCGCAAGCCCCGCGTTGCCATTTTGCCCACTGGCACCGAGCTGGTTGAAATTGGCTCCGAACTCAAGCGCGGCGATATTCTCGAATATAACTCTCTCGTTTTGGCGGCGCAAATTAAAAAATGGGGCGGTATCGCTACCCGTTTCCCCATCACGATTGATGATTTTGACCTCATCTCCCAGCGTGTAGCCGAAGCCGCCCGCGACCACGATCTGATTTTGCTCAACGCTGGTTCATCGGCAGGTGCGGAGGATTTCTCGGCGGGCGTGGTGGAGAAACTTGGCACGCTCCTCGTACATGGTGTTGCCGTTCGCCCTGGACATCCTGTCATTATCGGGATGATTGATAATAAGCCGATTATTGGGATGCCGGGATACCCCGTCTCAGCCGCATTGACGGGGGAAATCTTCGTCGAGCCGATGATCGCCAAATGGTTGGGACGCGCGCCAATTCAACTTGATACCGTTAAAGCAACTCTGACGCGGAAAACAACATCTTCCGCTGGAGACGACGATTATATCCGCATGGCAGCTGGACGTGTGGGTGAGAAGATGCTCGCCGCGCCGCTGAATCGCGGAGCTGGGGTCATCTCATCTCTTGTTCGCGCAGATGGACTTGCCATCATGCCACGCGGCACACAAGGCGCGGAGGCAGGAGATATGGTAGATATTCATCTTTATCGGACTCGTGCTGAATTGGAGAAGACCATCTTCTGCATCGGTTCGCACGATATGACGCTGGATTTAATTGCACAATATCTTTCTATGCGTAATCGGCGTTTAGTTTCATCGAATGTTGGCTCATTGGGCGGACTTGTGGCATTAAAACGCGGAGAAGCGCATCTCGCTGGCTCTCATCTGCTTGATCCCGAAACTGGAATTTACAACGACAGCTATATTGCCAAGTATTTAACGGAAACACCTGTCCAGCAGGTGATGTTGGTTAAACGGGAGCAAGGTCTAATTCTCCCACGAGCGAATCCGAAAAAACTCAAAAGTCTGGAAGATGTCGTTAGTTCGGGCATCCAATTTGTAAACCGCCAACGCGGTGCGGGGACGCGCGTCCTCCTAGATTATCACCTAAACTTATTGGGGATAGCCCCAGAGCAGGTTCTTGGCTATAATGACGAAGAATTTACACATTTAGGCGTGGCGGCGGCTGTCGCTTCGGGGCGTGCTGATTGCGGTTTAGGGATCGCAGCGGCGGCTCAGGCTCTTGAGTTGGATTTTGTGCCCCTGTTTCAGGAGCGGTATGAGCTAATTATCCCCGATATTTATTTTGATAGCCCGCTTTTGGCTCCGCTTTTTGAAGTGATAAAAACAAAAGAATTTAGAGAAACTGTCGCAGAGATGCCCGGTTATGAATTTGGAGAAGAATAATGAGCGAAGTCATTGTAATTGATGATAATCGTAATACTGCAGATGCTTTGGTAGAAATGTTGAGAATATTGGGGATTGAAGCTCGCGCTGCTTATGGCTCAAGCCCAGCGATGACTTTGTTGGCAGAGCAGACTCCTCCCTTAGTTTTGCTGGATGTGAATATGCCCGGTGTGGATGGCTTGGAGATTTTAGCCTATATACGTCGTGAACCACGTCTGATGAAGGTGCCTGCAATCATCATCACTTCAGATGATCAGCCAGAAACAAAAAAACGTGCGATGGATGGCGGGGCGCAAGCGATGATCATTAAGCCGGCGTCTATAAACCAGTTGGAGAGTGCTTTGAAAAAAGTAGGGGCTATGTAGTTTTTCTCATTTCCTAAAAAGAAAAAACCTAAGATTTTCAAGATCTTAGGTTTTTTCTTTTAAAGTGGAGGTTTATTGTGAGCTTATCAGGGTGTGACTATTTCTTGTTCTACAATGGTAGTGGGTAAGTTCGATACTGCATTGTAGTAGCCTAAAAACTCATCTGTTTCTGTGGTGGCGTAGGGGGCTAAATTCTGTGCCCAGCGATATCCAATAGATTGATAAAGTAGCTTAGCGGTGACCGTAAAAGGGCCTTTTGCGGGGTCAATCGCAATTGTATATTGGGTTGTGTCTCCACCGCCGATGAAATCAACATCGTTTGCAGCCAGTCCACGGACGGCGATATCTGCCGATGCATTAGCAAGGTCGAAGCCATTAGGCAGAAGGCGATTATCCTTAGCGTAGTTGGCTGCGTAGAGCAGACCTGTAGTTACCGCACCGCTATCGTCCTGGAGGATGGTTTCGTAGATTTGCACTTGATCGGGTGTGGATATATCGAGATAATGCGGCTCGAAGGTAGTTGCATCAATGTCGTTGGCGTTGTCTGTGATCTCGCCGTTGGGGCCTACTTCACCTGATTCAAAGACTTTTTCTCCGCTGGCATCTGTGACGGTGACGTGAAGCCATGCGCGACGGGATGGATATCCGCTAGGGAATTTGTGGCCTGTTTGGGTCTTGATAGCGACGTTAAACGCTAGTAACGAATCCATAATCTCAATTGCATCAATGCTCAAATCTGCAGTTTGATTTTGGAGCATATTGGTTGTTTCGTGTATGGGTGTTTCGAAATCCTCTTCTGTGGATGAGATATCAGCTGTTTCGCTCATTTTCTGTAGGATACGTAGCATATAGATATTGCCGCCAGTAAAAGTATGCTGCAAGAAAGGGCTGCGTGCCTCTCCGCCAGTGATGGAAAGCACCACGCCACCTTCTGCTGTGGGCATATGGCAATCCTGGCATGAGGTGTTGTCTTTGTAGATTGAATTTTCCCACTCAAGATAGGGTGTTTGCTCAGGGAAAAGTGTTTCGCTAAGAGAGCCATCTGCCAGCAAGTAGGATGTATAGAGGGTATGGCAGGTTGCACACATTTTTGAATCGGAGAGATGGTCGCTTTGGACGGGCAAGAAACCAGATGCTGCGGTCATGATATTTGCTTGAGTTTCATCTACCGCATATGGCCCATAAAGGGGACGCTTGCCTTTCGGACTTTCTATATCGAAGAGAAGATGTCCGCTGGTTGGATCTTTTTGGGCGAAGGTCTCGGGTGCAAGTTGGTGGCAGGCTGTGCAGGAAATACCTTCCATTGCCATATCGTGAAGTGGGTTTTCTGCTGACAGGAATCCCTCTGTTCCAAATATTGCGGTTTCCCCACCCGCAGCTTTTGTTGCAAAGTGCGCCATCGGCATGTGGCAGGGGGCACATTTATCTTCGATTACAGTTTGCAATTCAGGGTGAGCCGAAATTTCTGAACTTACTGTGGCACGATAATAAGGATCATCAACAGCGTGTGCCATAATACCTGCTTGCCATTGCGCGGAATAAGAGACATCGTTCCCTGCCTCATCGGTCATGGCAGTGTGGCAAGCCGTACAATTATCTGCCGAGATGAACATATCTTCGAGATGAGATAGCTCTTCAGATGCTGGTGTGTCTGGTGGAGTGGGTGAAATGACCTGAGGGGGTTGTGTTGGTGCCTGAGTGGAAATAGAGTTTGGAACTGAAGCAGGTCCGCAGGCACTTAGTCCCAGTGCTGCTGCGAGAGCTGCGAGCAGGATGATCAAAAATAAGTGATGGTTTTTCATGAGGTGTTCCTCCAAAATTGGTTATTATTTGCGCACTAGAAGTGTACAACAAAACAACTTTTTGTTACAAGGGCTAATTATCCTAAATTTACCAATATTAACATTTGATTAGAATTTCTAACACTACTTGACTTCGTGTCCCTTATTTTGTATAGTGAAACAGTCACTTTCTAATCGGCATTGTAGCCTTCTGGCTTCCGTGCCTTTTTATTTTGTATATGTTGCCAAAAATCAAATCTTTTGCACGATATTTCTGTATTATATAGGGGAATATTAAGCAATTCCTTTTACGCTGTAGAAGCGTGGAGCAAGCATGATCGAAGTAAAATCACTAACTAAAAACTACGGTGCGCGGCGGGCGGTTGATTCCATTAGCTTTAAAGCTAAAAATGGAGAGATTGTTGGTTTTCTCGGTCCGAATGGGGCGGGGAAGACAACCACCATGCGTATCCTGACGGGATATTTGCAACCCACAGATGGTGAGGCAAGTGTGGCTGGTTTTGATGTCGTCGAAGATTCTCTCGAAGTTCGCAGGCGGGTGGGATATATGCCAGAGAGCGTTCCTCTATACGATGATATGCGCGTTTTTGACCAACTGAAATTCATGGCAGATTTGCATCATCTTAAAAATGCAGATGAGCGCGTGATGGATGCGCTTGAAATGGTCGGAATGCAAGATCGCGCTGATGGGTATATCGCCAAGCTTTCAAAGGGGATGCGTCAGCGAATTGGATTGGCTCAAGCTTTACTCCATAAACCTGAAGTGCTCATTCTCGACGAGCCGACCATCGGGCTTGACCCGGCGCAGGTTGTAGAAGTGCGTAATTTGGTGCAGGAGATCGGCAAGGAGCGTACAGTTTTGCTTTCTACGCATGTTCTTTCAGAAGCGCAACAGCTTTGTGATCGTGTCTTGATTATCAACAAAGGCAAAATTATTGCCGAAGATTCTCCCAGTGCGCTGGGATCGCGTTTGGCGGGTGCAGAGCGAGTGGAGGTAAGTGTACGGGGTGATGCGAATCTTCTTGCCGAGAAAATAGCAGAAATTGATGGGGCGCAGGATATAAACGTCCATAACGGGGGCAAGTTGGAATTTGCGTTCGTCGCGGAGAACGATATCCGGCCACAGGTTGCGCGCGCAATAGTCGAATCCGATTTTGAGTTGCTTGAGATGAAATCCCTCGGGATGAGTCTCGAAGATGTTTTCCTACAATTAACTCGTGAGGAGAAATCCGATGCGTAATATCTGGACACTCGCGAAAAAAGAGTATAAAAATTATTTCAATAGCCCGATTGCCTATATTGTCGCTTTCGTGATTTTGCTGGTTTTGGGGATTTTCTTTGCCCTGAATATCACATACCTGACACTGAATTCTTTTCAGGCTTATGGCTCCAGCCCTGATGCGGGCGTGGTCACCGGGCCCTTCGCTTTTATGTTGGTTCTCTCGCTACCTGCGTTAACGATGGGCTTGCTCGCCGATGAAAAACGAATGGGAACAATGGAATTATTGATGACCGCGCCACTGAGAGACGCAGAACTGGTGATTGGCAAATGGTTGGGCGCGTTTCTTTTTATACTGACGGTGATCGCGATCACATTGATTTTTCCACTAATCATGCACTTTTTAGTCTATCCAGGCATTGATGGTGGCCAGCTTTTCTCTGCCTATTTAGGGATTATTCTTGTCTCGGCCTCTTTTTTAAGTATTGGTGTGGGCATTTCTGCGCTTTTTAGCAATCAGATTGCGGCGTTTTTTGCCACTTTGGTCAGCTTCATTATTTTATGGTGGCTAATTGGTTTCCCCGCACAAATTATGCCATCAGGTGTAGATGTTTTCCGCTACCTTGATATGCAGGCACATTTTTATAACTCTTTGAATGTGGGTGTGATCAAACTCTCTGACATTATCTACTTTCTCAGTTTGATCGCACTCGGTTTATTTATAGGCACCTCAGCAGTTGAAACGCGGAGGTTGCAGTCATGAAAAAAGAAAAACTTGCTATAGCTGGTCCTATTCTCTCTGCGCTGGCGGTTTTGGTTGCGCTCGCTTCATTGACGATGAAAGCCTTTCAGAGCATAGGCATATATACACCTACCAATCCCGATGCGCTCATATTGGCTCTCCAGATTAGCGCGGCGGTTTTTATCTTGGGTTTGGCGTTTTTCGCCATCATTTTGCCTGATAAAACACGCCAGATCCTCACGGGCAAAACCGTGCGTTATGGGAGCAATTTACTCATTATCACGCTCGCTTTTCTCGGCATTTTGATTACGCTCAATTACCTTGCTTATAAAAACCCCAAAGAATGGGATCTCACGGCTGAAAAATCGCATACTCTCGCACCAGAAAGTATTGCCATTCTTGCTGCCTTGCCCGAAAAAGTTGAAGCAATTGCCTTTTTCTCTGCCTATACCCCGATGGATGCTGCCGACCAACTCTTGCTCGATTTCAAGGCAAATAGTAACGGAAAATTTGATTATCAATTTGTAGACCCAGATCTAAACCCTGTTGAAGTGCGCGAAGCTGGAATCACGGGAGATGGCAAAATCTTGCTTCAAATGAGAGAAAAACAAGAAATTATCCCCGTTGCTTCAGAGCAAGAACTTTTAAGGGGGATGCTGCGCTTGATTAATCCCGATGAGCGGGCGGTTTACTTTTTGACGGGACACGGCGAATACGATAGTGAGATTCAAGGAGAACGCGCCGTGACGCGCGCCATAGAGACGTTGTACGGGAAGAACTACATTGTCCAGCCCCTCAACTTGCTTGCTGAAAACGCCATCCCCGACGATGCTCTGACCATCGTCATCGTGGGGGCTACAAATCCGCTCTCCGCTGATGAGATTGCGTTATTTGATTCGTATCTTGCTGATGGTGGCGGTTTGGTCGCGTTAGTCGACCCCACACCCTTATCAGAACTTGGAAATGAAGAAGATACGCTTGTTGCGTATCTTGCCGAAAGCTGGGGTGTTCTTCTTGACGATAACCTGATTGTTGACCCTTCATCCAATCCACCATCAGATGCCGTTGCATATAGCTATGCAGAGCATCCGATTACGCAGAAGATGAATAACGTTGCGGCATATTTCCCCTTTGCGCGGAGTATGCAATTTGTTGAAAATAAGAATCTGACTCAAACTCTCCTCGCGTGGACAATAGATCGTGCTTGGGGTGAGTCCAATTTTTCTGCCCTCGAAGTAGATGGCGACCCCGTCGCGTTTGATGAAGAAGATGATATTCCTGGCCCTCTGGCGATGGCATCTTCGGTAGAAAATATTTCTACAGGTGGGCGCATTGTCGTCTTTGGGAACGCGGTTTTTGCCGGAGATGAGGCTTTTGATGCTTATGGCAATGGCGATCTATTTATCAATGCGATAGATTGGGCTGCCGAGCAAGAAGATCTGCTCAATCTGACGCCCAAGCCGCAAGTTGAGCGAACTTTTCTCGCCCCGAACGATTTCCAGCTTATCACCATTCTCTTGGGGACAATCTGTCTCCTGCCGGGGATGATGATTGTTGGTGGTTTTCTTGCGTGGATGAACAGGAAGAAGAGAGGTTAGTTAGTGCGCCGCTCGATCTGGATTTTGCTGGCTTTACTAGCCGCGTTGCTTGCTCTGACGTTATTTCTCGAAAATCGAGAAGTGGAGCAGCCAATTATCGGTACGGAGACTTCTAGGCTTATACCCAATTTTCTCTTCTCCGCAAAAAATGGGCTTGTGACCAGTTTGAAGATTGAGAATGTAGAGGAATATGGCATTTCTTTGCAACGTGGCACAGATGGTCTCTGGGATGTGCTTGAACCAGAAGGCGTAGAAATTGAGCAAGGTGTAGCTGAGGCAGCGGTATCTCAGGTGCTTGCACTGCCCCTCTTGGCGGAGGAACTCAGCATCAGCCCTTTAGATGTTGGGATAGGGAAGCAAGCCCCTCTTGTAGAGGTTGGATTTGCTGACGACGCGGTATCCGTTTTTCGTGTAGGCAATCTTACTTCGAGCGGAAGCGGATACTATATCCAATATGAAAAAGAGAAGATAGGCATTGTTGGTAGAGATGGTCTTGATTCTTTGTTTAAGTTGCTACTTCTTTTTGAATAGAGAATGTAACATTTTGGGAGCTTAATCATCTAAATAGAGTGTTGCAATTGTCTTTAAAAAAGAGTATGCTGGGTAAAAGATATTTCCTAGAAAATGATAAGTAAAAACGTTTTTGTTGTGTGCAATAACGTTATAACAAAATATGAGAAGGTGTTTTAGAAACTATTATGAGTGAAAAAAATTTGATTGAAGTCGAAGAAAAAGCATCCCCTGGCATCATTAAGTTACTTGCATTGGGACGCAAGAAGAGTTTTGTCACATTTGACGATATTTTAAATGTTTTCCCAAATGCAGAGCAGGATGTTGCCCAGCTTGAAGAGGCTTTTGCCTCCTTACTAAGCGCGGGCATCCCTTTTATTGAAGATGCCACATTGCCTGGTCCTTCTGATCAAGAAGTGGAGAAGGTTTCGGAAGAGGAAGAAAAAGAAAAAATCGATCAAAATGTTTCCGAAGATTATTTGGCAAATATCGACACAAAAGATACGATTGGCTTATATCTGAAAGAAGTTAGCCGCGTTCCGCTCCTTACCGCTGAACAAGAGGTGGAGTTGGCGCAGCGTATCGAACGTGGACGCTTGGCGCGTGCTGAACTAGCTCAGGGGAGAGTTAGCATAAAACGGCGTGACGAATTGCGTGTGCTCATCGAAGATGGCTGGGCGGCGCGCGAACACCTTATTACGGCGAACTCTCGCTTGGTGATCAGTGTTGCAAAAAAATATATGGGGCGTGGCGTTCCTTTTCTTGATCTCATTCAAGAAGGGAATATTGGCTTAATCCGTGCAACCAAGAAATTTGACTATCGACGCGGACATAAATTTAGCACCTACGCCACTTGGTGGATTCGCCAAGCTGTAACGCGTGCCATCGCCGATCAGGGGCGCACGATCCGCGTTCCCGTTCATATGGGTGACCAGATTAATAAATTGCTCCGTATTCAGCATCAGCTCACTCAAAAATTGGGGCGCGCTCCTGCAGTTGAAGAATTAGCGGAGGCTTTGGAAGTTCCCCCCAAGAAAGTGGAGCATATGATTCAGGTTGCGCGACGTCCGCTTTCGCTGGAAACGCCCACGGATAACGAAGAGGATTCCGTTTTAGGAGATTTCATCGAAGACCAAGATTCTCCACCTCCTGATGATACAGCTACTCATCACCTCTTACAAAATCATCTTGTCGAAGTGATGGAAAATTTGCCTCCTCGTGAAGTTCGCATTTTGCAATTGCGCTACGGCATCCTGGATGGACAAGCCTACACCCTCGAAGAAGTTGGGCGTAAAATGGGCGTGACTCGTGAACGTGTCCGTCAGATCGAAGCCCAAGCCTTAAGCCGATTGCGGCATCCGACCGTACGGCGTAAGTTAAGAGATTATTTAGGCGAATAAAGAATGACTAAAAAATCCCCGTTCTTACGAGCGGGGATTTTCTTTTTAAACTTATTGAGAAGTTCATTCACAAGAACTTTCGATCTTATCAGTCACCTCTTCTGCTTGGTAAAGTTTCTCCCACGGTGAGAAATAAATTTTATCTTCCAAAAGTTCTAAATCTAAATCGAAAATTTCGTTCAAAACAATGCGAAAAGAATTCACTGGGGTAATTGTCTCGTAAAAAATATCATCCTCTACTGTGGGGAGATAATATGCGTTCAAAATAGATGTGCGTTCACGCAAGCAGGTATTTTCAAGAGATTCAAAATCTAAAAACATGCCAGAACCATGATCGCCTTGAATAATGATCACTGGTGGCGTCGCAGAATTTTCAAGGATATTTTCAATAGTTTTTTCTAAAAGTGTACTTGTGTATGCCATTTGTTGTGGATACCCGGTTTTATACTCTTCACGACTTCCGGCAAACTCAGTACCATCTAGCCCGTTACAATCTCCATATTTCACGGTATTTCCTTCCGCATCAAAAACAAAGGGCGGATGTGGTGCCATAATATGCACAAAAACAAATTTCGGTCCGGGTAATGCGGGAACTTTTTCTAAATTCTCAAATATATTCATGATACCGCCGCGCTGACTTTCACAATAAAAAGGCAAAAAAAGGTTTTGCATCTTATCGCCAAAAGCGCGCGTGGCAGAGGTCATCAAAATTAGATTTTCAAGGTCATTTGCCAACTCTACATGATAGGGGATAAAAAAATCTGCATCTGAAATAGTGGTGAGCGCATATCCGGTTGAGAAGCCAATAGTCTGATAGCCACGCTCCTCCAAAAACTGACGTAATTCGCTATGATGAATCAACTCTTTCAAAGGCTCTCTATCACTAGATTGAATATCAGCTTCTTCTAAGTTTTCAAGATAATCTAAATTCATCGAAGAAGAAAGTGACAAAGAAGTCTGAATATAATTGCTATGGCTTTTTTCTGCGATATAAAAACCACGTGCTTCTAAGAAATTGATAAAATCAGAATTATCATAATCATATAATTCCTTCACTACATCTGAGCGCCCATAAGCATCGGGGATAATATAGTATATATCGGGTAAATCACTATTATTTTGCGATACAGCGTCTACGCCATCAAAAGGCGAGGGTGGTTTTATTTTCTGCGGTATCCCCGATTGAGATAAGAATATTAATATCGTGAAAATTGGTTGCAACAATAAAAGAAAAGTGATGATATTCAGGCTTTTAATAACTGAATTGATATTTTTAATTCTATATTTTGCCAACATGCCCACAGCCAGTAAAAGCACCCATGCGAGCAATAAAATAGCATGGTTTTCCAATCCCAACGCGCGATGAATATGCCCGTAAGTAAAAAATAACCCTACTATAATGGAGGCAGAAAGACCTCCCTGCCGATGATCTTTCGCCGCTATACTAAATATCAAGGTAAAAAATAACGTAAAAAGAAGGCTGATAACCAAAGGCCTAAAAAGGTCTTTCGGATTTATTTGACTGATATTATTTGCCAACAAAAATAATATCGGATAGCTTGCGATAAAAAAAGGATGTAGTGCTAATTCGCTTGTTTTTTTCATGAATACCTGTTTTTGGGGCATGGCATATTTAAATTATTTGCTTTTTGCACGCTCTCGCTATTCTATCTTATTTTCCTTGCGCTTTTCTTATAAGTTACAATAGGATACATAAATGAGGAGAAAAATTGCCAGAAAAAACTTCAGCTCCCGCCTTCAATCGGCTCATCACCACCATTGCGTTACTACTAACTTTCATTCTCCTCACGCGCACTCCTATAGATGCCGATATGTGGTGGCATCTTCGTTCGGGCGAAGAAATCGTCACACAAGGGCAAATTCTCCTTAAAGACATCTTTTCTTATACGCGCTTCGGAGCAGACAGAGTAAACGCTTATTGGATGGCGGCTAGTTTCCTCTATCTTATTTTTGATTTTGGCAGTTATTTTGCCCTCGCAGGTTTTGTTGCTCTGATTGGTGTTGCTACATTTAGCATTATTGCTAGGCAGATGCGTGGTCCCGCCTTCATGCGTGCCAGCCTCATTATTCTTGCTGCGATTACAGCCGCGCCAATTTGGTCTCCCCGCCCGCAACTTTTTTCGTTTTTTTTCCTCGCTATACTAGATTATTGGCTTTCTGTCCTCAAAAAAGATGAAAAAGCGCGCTTTTGGCTCCTCGTCCCATTTTTTGCGCTTTGGGCAAATCTGCATGGTGGCTATATTTGGGGAATTCTCCTCCTCATCGCCCACCTCATCGGAGAAGTTTTTAACAAATGGCTAGGCAGAGAGTGCCTCCCTGCAAAAACGCGAAAAAATCTCTCTCTCTATACTATTTTTGCTCTCTTTGCCGTCCTCATCAACCCCAATGGCATAGAGCTTTGGTTACTTCCTTTTCGTACACTTGGCGTTTCTCCCGGTATTCAAGAGTGGCTCTCCCCCGATTTTCACCAAATCAGCTTTCAGCCCATGCTCTGGATGCTTTTCCTCTTCATTTTTGCTCTCGCGAATACAGCGAAAAAACTCAATTTTAGAGACTTATTTAAGGTAATGGGATTTACCTACATGACCTTCATTTCCCAGCGGAATATTGCACCTTATGCCATTATTCTCCTCCCCGTGCTAAGCAGGCAATTTTCATTTTTCTGGGATGAAGAGATCGCACCGCGCGTCTTTCAGCTTGGGGCGCGTTTTTCAACAAATTCTCAGCCCAAGCAACTCCCGTTAAAACTAACGCACCTCATCAACGGATTCCTCGTATCTCTGATCGTAATTGCCGCGCTAGGAAATTTATATATCCTCACCCGTCCCACGACAGTGGACGAGAACTACCCTGTCCACGCAGTAGAATGGATTAAAGAAAATCAGCCTGAAGGCGCGCTTTTCAACTCCTATAATTGGGGCGGCTACTTGATTTGGAATTTGCGCGAGTACCCGGTTTTTATTGATGGGCGCGCCGATCTCTACGGTGAAGAATTGATCGGACAATGGAAGCAAGTTGCAATCGGGGGCGAAGTGGCGCAGCAAATCCTGAATGAATGGGATGTCCATCTCATCCTGCTAGAACCAAGTTGGGCAGTGGTTGATGAATTATCCCAATATGGTTGGGAACTTCTCTACGAAGACGAAATGAGCGTGGTTTATGGACGCTAAAGCAAAGAAAACGCTTTTGATCGGTTTGGCTGGTATATTATGGCTATTGGCGGTCATGCTGGGCTACGCCTATACCCATAAACCATTTTCCCCTGAACAAGTCTTTGTTTTAGGAAAGGCTTTTTGGCAACTATTCATCGGGGTTGGCATCATTTCACTGATGGGCGCATTGGGGGAAAGATTTTTTCCGATTATCAAAAAAGAATTTTCACCCTTAGAAGCTATCGCAATCCAATCTGCGCTCGGGATGGGCGTTCTTGGTATTTTTGTTCTCGTGCTCGGCATGAGTATCGGTTTTTCCTCTATTATTTTTGGTGTTTTGTTTTTAATCCTGGCTATTTTCCTTCGGAAAGACCTCCTCCTTTGGTGGAGATCATGGGGTGCGTTTACTCCAATTTGGCGAAAAAGCACAGTTTTTGAAAAAATACTTGCCAGCGGTGTTCTTTTTATCCTTATCGTTACCCTCGCCAAATCTCTCGTGCCGCCCTTGGCTTTTGATAGTCTTGTATATCACCTTACCCTTCCCAAAATTTACCTGCTTGATGGCAGTATAAATTATGTCCCTGAACTGATTTTTTGGGGGATGCCGCAAATTCAAGAAATGGGGCAAACTTTTGCTATGGCGTTGGGCGGCACAGAATCAGCAACAGTTTTTAGCTGGACTTTAGGCGCACTTACACTAACAGGGTTGCTTGGCTTTCTTAGTGAGAAATTTTCCACGCGCACAGCGTGGGTTGCATTGGCAACTTTGTTATCAGGATTTTCCCTCTCCGATTCCCTTTCGTGGGGATATGTGGGCTGGGCAACAATGCTCTACGGCCTCAGCTTTTTTCTTTTATTGGATTTGTGGAGATCGCGCGGCGAAAATAAATTATTGTGGATTTCAGCCCTGATACTCGGTTTTGCAATGGGAACAAAGTACACAACCGCGATTTTGGCTGGGGGTGCGCTTGTTATCATTTTCTCGGCAAATAACGGACGTGGCATCAAACCCACCTTACGCAATATTTTCATCTTCGGCGGCATCACCTTTCTGACTTTTTCTCCGTGGCTGATCAAAAACTGGTTGGCAACGGGGAATCCCTTTTACCCTCTTCTTTTCCCCTCAGGTGCGATGGACGCAAATCGACTCCTCCTATATCAAGATGATCCTGTCTGGGGAGATTGGCGAGATGCTCTTTTCCTCCCTTGGCAAGCCACAATTTGGGGCGTTGAGAAAAAATCAGGTTATTCAGCCGAGTTCGGGGCTTTGTTTCTTGCGCTTAGTCCTTTAGTGTGGGTAGGCTGGCGAGAGCGGAGCAATGAGCAAAGAAAATCTTTGAGCGTTGCCCTCATTATCACGATAACAGGCTTTATAATTTGGGCAATTGCGGGACGTACAACGCGCTTACTGATTCAAACTAGATTATATTATGCCTTTTTTCCGGCTTGGGCAATTTTAGCGGGGGTAGGGTTTGATGGTTTCTCAAAGCTCCGTGCCGTAGAAATCCGTTTTGGACGAATTGCCTCAGCTCTTGTTATTTTAGCTTTCGGATTTAATGTTTTCGTTACGGGTCTAAACTTTACGCAATTACGCGTGGCAGGAGCATTGCTTGGGGCGCAGACTCACGCTCACTACCGGGAACGAGCCTTGGGCACGTACGAATCGGCAATATCAGCGTTGGTAGAATTGCCCCCAGATTCTCAGGTCCTCATGCTCTGGGAAACGCGTGGGCTTGCTTGCATCCCGAAATGCAAACCAGACGAAACGATTGATCGCTGGTATGCTGATTTGCGTAATTATGGTTCTTCTGATGCTGTGCTGGATGCTTGGCAATCAGCAGGGAATACGCATGTACTTTTTTATAAACGTGGCGCAGATTTTGTCCGTGAAAACGACTCAGCCTATAATGATACAGATTGGTCTGTGCTGGAAATGCTTTTAGAAGAACTTATTTTTCTCGAAGATTTTGGTGTAGACTATCAATTATTTTCCTTGCAGTAAAGATTTTAGTAAAAGGTAAAACAAAGTGGTAAATAGTCTTTTTGAAAAATTTGTTGATTTTTTTAATCTTGATTTTTGGGTGCTTTGGGGACTTGCTGCGCAGGGTTTTTTCTTTCTTAGGCTAATTATTCAATGGTTTCGATCAGAAAAAGAGAAGAGAACTATTGTTCCCTTGAGTTTTTGGTGGTTGGGTATTGCTGGAGCCATCATGTTATTTGTATATGCTATGGTCAGAAGAGATATAGTATTTATTCTGACATCTATCTTGCAACTGATTATATATTCCCGCAATTTTTCGATTGCTCTCAATGCAAAGGATAAAGTTTCTCATGACGAATAAAGAGCAATCTTCTCCGCATATTTATGGGAATTATGAAGATAAATATAACTCTGAAAATATCATAGCGAAATTTCTGATGAGAAATTTTATAAAAAACTTCAAAAAGAATCTCTTTTCTTTTGAAGGTAAAAGCGCGGATGCTGTTTGTGAAGTGGGGTGTGGTGAAGGCGAATTATTGAAAATAATTCACGCCATTTATCCAGATGTTACTCTTTATGCTTCTGATATTTCTGAAGGCGAAATTGCCAAGGCAAAAGAGAATTGCGCGCCTATGTCAGTGAGGTTTTCTGTTCAAAACGCTGAAAATTTAGATGAATATGATGATTCAGTCTTTGACCTTGTTGTTTGTTGTGAAGTGTTGGAGCATTTGTCTAATGTTGAAAAGGGATTAAGTGAGTTGTTTAGAATTAGCAAAAAACATATTCTTCTTTCAGTACCCAATGAGCCGATATGGAAAATCTTGAATGTCGCAAGAGGTAAATATCTCCGAGATTTCGGCAATACACCGGGGCATATTAACCATTGGAATATAGTGCAATTCCCCAAATTTTTAAGCACTTATTCTAAGTATTCACTGATTGAGCGGAGTTACCCTTTTCCTTGGCAAATGGTTCTTTTGAAAAAGGTGACACGTTAGCTGTTGATGCAAAATAATCTATCTTCGGATAATGGAGCTGGCTATGAAAGTGATTATTCAAATCCCATGTTTTAATGAAGAAGGTTCCTTACCCATCACCCTTAAAGAGCTTCCGCGTGAATTAGATGGAGTAGATGAGGTGGAGTGGCTAATTATCAATGATGGTAGCCAAGATAAAACGATTGAGAAAGCTATAGAGGGTGGTGTGGATTATGTTATCTCGCATATTAATAATCTTGGTTTAGCGCAAACCTTTCTCTCGGGCATGACCGCATCTATTCATTTTGGGGCGGATATAGTTGTTAATACAGATGCTGATAATCAGTATTGTGCGAAAGATATTCAAAAACTTGTTGATCCGATTCTCAATGGCAAGGCTGAATATGTGATCGGTACTCGGCCGGTAAAAGATATTGAACATTGGTCGTTTCTCAAGAAGAAATTACAGCTTTTTGGAAGTTGGGTCGTACGAAAGGCAGCACAAAGAAATGTGGTTGATGCCCCCAGTGGTTTTCGAGCAATTACTCGTTCTGCGGCGATGCGTCTCCATGTTTTTAACCGCTATACTTATACAATTGAAACTATTATCCAAGCGGGACACCTTAGAATTCCGATACTTAATATCCCCATCCGCACAAATAAAGAAATTCGCCCATCACGCCTTATATCTGATATCCCTAGTTATTTAAAACGTTCTTTTTCAACCATCTTTCGCAGCTTCATAACCTATGATCCTATGCGATTTTTTCTTATCCCCGCAATCGCTCTTTTGCTAGTTACAATCATCCTGGGGATACGGTTCCTATATTTTTTCTCTATTGGCGAAGGTACAGGTCATGTTCAATCTTTAATCCTTGCTTTAGCCATCTTTGTTTTCAGCACTTCCCTTTTTATTGTAGGATTCCTTTCTGACCTCATCGCTGTAAATCGGCAGATATTGGAAGGTATTGATTATCGATTGCGAAAACTGGAAGCGCACCAAGTTGAGGATTCATCTCAAAATTCGGAGCATGCTAAAGTTTTCAATCGAGCGTATCTTGTTTATTCTCGCAAATAGCTTTTGAAGCGGATTTTTTCTCTCAAACCTTTTCATTAATCGGTTTCCTATTAATCTTGAAGGGACGAACAAGATAATATAATGAGAGCAAAAGAATTGGTAGCGGATAAAAGTCTACAAAATAAATTAATCTTTCTCCAATCACCCAGCTTCTCCCCAAAGTGAAAAAGTACCAGCTAAGCCCAATCCATATCCACAGGAAAGAACTCAGCCAGAATTCACTGTTCTTAAATTTCTTAGATCCATACTGAAGCAATAGTATCACGGCGGGTAGCATAGCAATATAATTGCTTTTTGCTGAAGTAATTCCAGTGAGGGGCATAATCGCAAATGTAAAACTGGATGCCCAGAGCAAGCCAGAGAAATCTTTTTTAAAAGAGTGAATCCAAATGCCAAGCAAAGTGAAAGTACTTAGGATTGTTAGCCCCCACGCGATACTATTTGCAAATGGTGCAGGCATCCAATAAGCTAAGATTGCTCGAGGGGTACTCGGGCTGGCAACATTTGTATAGGTTGTTAGATCGTTGATAAATTCAGCGAACCAGCTTGGTTGCAAAAGAAATGATACGCCAAGCAGAAGGAGTAGCGTAGCCAGAGATGAATAAATAATCCCCCAGCGTTGCCTAAAGAAAGCCCAAATCCACACCAAAGCGAAAAATAGAATTGCCAATTGGGGTTTTATTGTAGCAAGTGTTAGGAATACGCCGGCCCAAGTATCAGATTTTCGTGAGATAAAGAAAAGTGAAAGTACAGCAAAGAAGGCTGCTAGGCTAGATGGGTTGCCATCAATTAACGCTTGAGTAAATTCTGCACTGAATAATGCAAATAAGGTTAGTGCGAGTATGATCGACTTTGCAGGTATGAACTTTACCATTCGCAATGTGAGCAGGATAATTCCAACATGTGCTAGCTCCATGAGAGTCATCCATGCAGCGCGTGCCAACAAGAAATCTTTTATGAGAGCAAAAGGGAGAAATACCGCCATCGTGTAATAGGGATAAGCAAATATTCCAGGCGTTTCATCTTCCCCGTGTGCGTGCCCATGGTGCATCAGTTCAACTTGATATTCTATAGCAGAGCTATAGGGGTTTTGATAATCTTCAAATAGAACTAGTCGTGTTGGTAGCCATCGGTACAAAAAATCTGTTCCCCCTGGTTGATTTTTTGCGAAAATATAATTCCCGAAAAATAAAAGGGCAATGAATATTGCAATTACTATAATAAGGGCTAAATAGTTTTGTTTTTTTTCTTTGCTCGTCATTTTTCTTCTCCACTACTGTTTTTTGAATTTTGAAAATTATACCAACTCATCAACTTTAGGAAAATAAGAAAAAAAGATTATGGTATTATTTTTTAACTTAATCTACTTTTCAAGGAAAAAATATGACCAAGTTACTTTGCCAAACCGATAGTTATCTCAAGGAATTTGATGCGGAAATCATCCGTGTGGATGCCGAATCCCGAGCACTGATTCTTGACCAAACAGCCTTTTTCCCCGGAGGTGGGGGACAACCTTGTGATTTTGGCTTGCTGACCGTTAACGGAACAGAGTACCCTGTCACGAAAGTGAAGAAAAAAGGTGCAGATGCCCTCCACTTCATCGGTGGGGAGGCTGATTTGCCAGAAGTTGGTGAAACTATCCACGGCGTGATCGATTGGAAACATCGTTATCAGCTCATGCGTACGCATACGGCCATGCACGTTCTTTGCGGTGTTGTTTTTCGCGATTATGGTGCGCTTGTTACTGGTGGGAATATGAATCCACTCAAAGGACGGATGGATTTTGAGTTCGAGACAATGCGTAAAGAGTTGGTCGAGGAGATTGAAGAAGCGGTTAATGCCGAGGCAGAAAAAGGATACGAAGTAAAAATAGCCATTTTGCCTCGTGAAGAGGCTTTCCAGATCCCTGATTTGATTCGGACGAAGATCAATTTACTCCCAGAGGGGATTAACGAAATCCGCACAATTGAGCTTGTTGGGCTGGATTTACAGGCGGATGGTGGCACCCATGTCCACAATACATCGGAGGTAGGGAAGCTGCGCGTGACCAATTATAAGTCGAAGGGAAAGATCAATAAACGGATTTATGTGGAGTTAGAATGATGAAATATCGTGAACTTGGCTCTACGGGAATCAAAGTCTCTTCTCTTTGTTTGGGCACAATGCAATTTGGCTGGACAGCAGATAAAGCCACTTCGTTTGGTATTCTTTCGGCGGCGTATCAGGCAGGTATCAATTTTATTGATACCGCAGATGTTTATTCTCATTGGGTCGATGGGAATCCGGGCGGAGTCTCAGAGGAGATTATTGGTAAATGGTGGAAGCAAGCCCAAATCCCGCGCGAAAACCTTGTGATCGCGACAAAGGTGCGTGGCGAGATGGGGAATCCGCCAACGGAGGGGCTATCCGGAAAGAGAATCCTAAAAATGGTGGATGATTCTTTACGTCGTTTGCAAGTGGATTATATTGATTTGTATCAGGCGCATTGGGCGGATAACGAGACTGAAATTGAAGAAACTTTGTGCGCTTTTGACGAGCTTGTTCAATCAGGAAAAGTACGCGCAATTGGATGCTCTAATTATTCAGCCGCAGAATTAACAGAAGCCTTGGAAGTTTCAGAACGGTTTGGCTTGGCGCGTTATGAGACGCTTCAACCGCATTATAATTTGGTACATCGCGATGAATATGAGCGTGATCTGGCAGAGATTTGCCGTGAGAAAAAGATAGGTGTTATTCCTTATAGTCCGCTGGCTGCTGGGTTTTTGACAGGGAAGTATAGAAGAGAAAGTAAGCCTGATTCTGCGCGTGCGGAGGCTGTGGCAAAGTATTATACAGAGAAAAATTGGCTCTTGCTGGATAAAATGAATGAGATAGCTCTTGCTTGTGGAGCAACAGTTGCACAAATTGCGTTGGCTTGGCAGTTGGCAGATCTAACAATTTCCAGCCCGATTATTGGAGCGAATTCAATCACCCAGCTTGAGGATAGTTTGGGGGCAGTTGAAATCTCTCTAAATTCTCAGGAAAAAGCTCTTTTGGATAAACTTTCATCCTAAGCAACCGATATAAAAGTGCAATGTTTAGAGCATATTATTTGAGTTACACTGGGATTAAATCATAACTGGAGAATTACTTGACTGCAAAAATAATCCTTAATCCATATTCTGCGCGTTGGCGAGCGAGCAAACGTTTTCCTGAAGCGGCATCAGCACTTAGAGATGCCGGCGTAGAATTTGAAGTTGCGCGTTCTGAGGAGCGTGGTGGCTGTACTGCCTTAGCAGAGCAAGCTGTTAGAGATGGTTTTTCTCCTATTATCGCAGCAGGTGGAGATGGAACTATTGGCGAAGTTGTAAATGGGATCGTAAAGGCAACATCCGAAGGAGAGCCTTTACCTCCTTTTGGCATCATCCCTTTGGGGACAGCCAATGATCTGATTTGCAATTTGAATATGCCTATTGGTTTGAAGGAAGCGGCAGAAATTATTGCAGCAGGAAAAACACGCCAAATGGATTTATGCGCGGTGAACGGACATTATTTTGCGAATAACACAGCCTTAGGTTTAGAGCCTTTGGTGACTATCACTCAGGAAAAGATCGGTTGGCTGAAGGGGATTCCGCGTTATTTATATGCGGCATTATCTGCGATTTATCAGGGAACAAGTTGGCACGCAGAGCTCAAATGGGATGATGGTGAATATTCCGGTCCCATATCGCTTATCACGATTGGGAATGGCGCGCAAACAGGTGGTCTTTTTTATATGGCCCCTCATGCCGAACCTTTTGATGGGAAAATGACTTTTGTATATGGTTATGTAAAATCTCGATTACGGATGTTAAGCCTGCTCCCGTTAACGATGAAGCCAGATGATGGGAGTTATGTTGAAAAAGATGAAATTTTTGAAGTACATACCACTCGTTTAAGTGTTAAGCTCACCACAAGTTCTCCCGCTCATGCGGATGGAGAACTTTTTGACCGAAATTTATTTGAAGCTGAGTATCAAATTTTCCCTGGTCGTTTACCGATTTTGATGCCCTAAAGAAAAGACTTTTAAAAATGGGCAGATGCACCTGCCCATTTTTGATTTAAGCGCACTCTCTGGTTTTGCTCTATAATTAGAATTGTCAATAAAAAGCAAGAAAATCTGTATTCATCCTACTTCATTTACTGATTTGAAAAAAAAACTACTTCCTTTCGCTATTATCGCTCTGGTATTCATCGTGGTCTTGGGCATACTTCTCGCAGCAAATTATGCGATAACGCCTCGCCTCTCTGGAGGAGAAGATTTCCTTGTTCCCTGGATGGGCGCACGCGCTTTCCTTTTTGAGCAAAGCAATCCTTATACCTCTGAATTCTCGCGTGAGACGCAAGTCGAAATCTACGGATATCCTGCCGAAGAAGGTGAATACCCTTATAGATTAGATATTCCTTTTTATCTCCTCGTTTTTTATTTCCCCTTTGCCCTTATCGAAAATTTTGATCTTGCCCGCGCCCTCTGGATGAGTTTTGCCGAGATAGCACTTTTTGTGGTGGGGCTTCTCAGCATTTATCTTGCAGAGTGGAAAGTATCTCGCCTTAATCTAGCACTTTTTTTTGCCACACTTTTCTTCAGTTTTTACGGTCTTTATCCTCTTCTTGAAGGAGGATGGGCAATTTTTACAGCACTTACTCTTCTTTTATCGCTTATCGCTTTTCGAGAGAAGCAGGATGAAATTCTTGGCATTCTTCTTCTTTTCGGGACAATTCATTTCCAAAGTGGGGGGCTGCTCTTTTTCTTTCTTCTTTTTCTTTTGATCACCTCTCGTCGTTGGAAAACTTTTTCGATTTCTTTGATGGTTCTTATTTCTGCTCTTGGGGCTACGCTTATTTTTTTTCCCGATTGGCCGCTTCCTTTCGCAAGCTCTCTTCTGGCAAATTTGCGCATCGGGCATGGGCTTCTGCTTAGTGAAAGCCTCCAAATCTGGCGTCCAGATGATGGCGCGCTGATTGCCAATCTCCTTAGATGGGGAGCTTTGCTGATTCTTCTTCTTGAGTGGCGTGCGGCGCGAGGGCACAATTTTCAACGTATTCTTTGGGTAGCCAGTCTGAGTCTTGCCCTGACACCCTTTTTGGGAATCCGTATAACTCCCGCGATCTTTACAATTCTCTTTCTTCCTCTTGTCTTGATTTTCAAGATAGCAGAAGATCGTTGGCGATACGCTAATATAGGCATTTCTATCTTTTTTCTTTTTCTTCTTTCAACATGGGCGATTTTCTTAAATATGCCAAATGCTCTTGAAGCCCTCACATTCGCCTTTCCTTTTCTTCTTTTCCTTGCTTTATATTGGCTGCGCTGGTGGCTCGTTCGCCCGCCGCGCACATGGGCAGATCGGCTATGACCCTTCGCGTCTATTTTCTTCTCTTTTTTCTTGCCCTTGCTCTCGCAATTGGCGTAGCCTCTTTTCAGTCTACGCCCGGCTATATGGATGCCGATTATTACTATGCTACCGGCATTCAGCTTGCGCAAGGGGATGGGTATACAGAATCATTTTTGTGGAATTATTTGGATGATCCAGATGGATTGCCGCATCCCTCGCATGCTTATTGGATGCCACTCACCTCAATTCTTTCGGCATTGGGAATGCGCCTCGCACGCGGATTTGAATTTGCTTCCGCGCAATGGGTTTTTATTCTCCTTTCAGCTTTGATTCCGTTAATCACTGCTTCTTTGGCATATTCCTTTACATCTCGTCGAGACCTATCTATTATCTCTGCCTTTCTCGCTCTCTTCAGCGGATATTATGCTCCCTTCCTGACTACAACAGATACCTTTACTCTCTACATCCTCCTTGGCGGGAGTTTCGTTCTAGCTCTCAAAATTCGCAGAATTTGGCTAAGAGCTTTGATCTTAGGGATTATCGCTGCCCTCATGCACCTCTCCCGCGCGGATGGGGCAATTTGGTTGATTATCGCTGCGATCTCACTTTTCACTCTTCACGTTTCACGCTCGCCCAATTCCCGATTCCCAATCATCAACTCCTTTTTACCTATTCTTTCCTCTTTCGTCTTTCTTTTTTCTGCCTACCTTCTCATCACCGCTCCTTGGTTCTTTCGCAATTTCAAAGCCTTCGGCACTATCCTTGCTCCTGGCGGAAATCAAGCACTTTGGCTAACGAGCTATAATCAAATCTTTGCTTATCCTGCAGGGAATCTATCATTAGAAAGCTGGCTTGCCTCAGGCTGGTCTGCAATCGTAGACGCGCGCCTTTGGGCATTCAAACTTAATCTGGGCACAATTCTTGGTGTTCAGAGTGGGATGATTCTCCTGCCCTTCATAATTTTGGGCGCATGGCATTATCGCAAAAACGAAATTCTCCGCGTAGGCATCTTCACATGGCTAATAACCTTTTTTGTGATGACATTCATTTTTCCCTTCGCTGGTGCGCGTGGCGGATTTTTCCACTCAGGAGCAGCCTTGCAGCCTCTTTGGTGGGCGCTTGCTCCGGTTGGCTTGGATCGCGCTATTGCGTGGATGGTGAAGAATCGCGGCTGGAGAGAAGAATCGCATCGGGTATTTCAGATGGGGCTTGTTGTTGCGTTGTTTTTTATCACGGCAGCAATTTTCGAGATTCGTGTACTCTCTCCCTTTGCACGGAAGCAAGCTCAAAGCACGGGCGTTCCGCTTTACACATCGATTGAGAAAATCCTTTCAGAGCAAAGCGGTGATAATGCGCAAGCAGTCATCGTGTCCAATCCCCCCGGCTATTTTCTTGCCAGCAACAGGCTCGCGCTTGCCTTACCAGATGGTAATATCGAAGCCCTTTTCGATATTGCAACGCGCTATAATGCGGGCTATCTGATTTTGGAGCCGGGCGGTGTAACCGATGGTTTGATGCCTGTTTTTGACGCACCTACTGCGCAGCCTAATTTGATTTTTCTCGACGAAATGGAAGGAGCGAAAATCTTTGTCATCAAAACGGAATAATTCTCATTCCCCCCATTTTCAAAGAAAATGGGGGGAAGCCCGAAGCGGAAGGGGGGCAATTTTAGCCCTCGCAACTGTGCTGAGCGTGGGGGGCTATTTGCTCGCCAGCAGCCTGAAGTTTCGGATAGGCTTTCCCTTAGATGATGCCTGGATTCACCAAACCTATGCGCGCAATTTGGCAGAATGGGGGCAGTGGGCATTTTGGCAGGGGCAAGTTTCGGGTGGCTCAACTGCGCCACTTTGGTCGGCACTTCTCGCGCTGGGCTATTGGCTGAAACTCTCTTTTTACCTTTGGGCTTTTGTACTGGGCGGCATTTTTTTATGGGGACTGGCATTTTTGGGCGAATATTTTCTTCGAAAAACTGTCCCTGCTTATCGTAGTAAATTTCCGTGGGCGGGCATCTTCTTGCTCGGCGAATGGCATCTCGTTTGGGCTGCCACCTCTGGTATGGAAACTCTGTTATACGCGTTCCTCGCCACCCTTGTTTTAGTCTTATTGGCTCTTGGTAAACACAATTATCTCCTCTTGGGTGCGCTGGTTGGCATCAGCGTTTGGGTGCGCCCGGGAGGCGTTACTTTGCTGGGACCTGTTGTTGTCGTAGCACTTCTTTCTGGAGAAAATATTAAACGGATTGCGCGGGATTTGCTTAATACAGCACTGGGATTCGGTATTTTTCTTTCCCTGTATTTATTATTCAATCTCGCCATAACGGGGACGCCCTACCCAAATACTTTTTATGCGAAACAAGCGGAGTATGCGCTCTTGCGTGAGCTTGTTCCCCTTTGGACGCGTTTTCTGGCAGAGGTACAACTCCCGTTAATTGGTGCTGGGGCATTGCTTTTGCCTGGCGTACTCTTTTTTTTCTGGCGCGCGCTCCGTCGCCGTGATATTGGCATTCTCGTTGGCGGAATTTGGTTCTTAGGCTACGCAGCGATTTATGCATGGAAACTCCCCGTCACCTACCAGCATGGACGCTATATGATGCCCACCATGCCAATCTTCTTCCTTTGGGGATTGGGAGGTACGCTTCAGCTTTTGGCGGATGCTCATCTCACGCATTGGCGGAAAATGGGCGCATTCGCATGGAGAACCGCTCTTGTATTGATCTGGTTTGCTTTCTATATACTTGGTGCCAAATCCTATGCAGAAGATGTCGCCTTCATCGAGAGCGAGATAGTTGCTACCGCTTATTGGGTTGCGGAGAATATTCCCCCCGACGCATTAATTGCCGCGCATGATATTGGTGCATTAGGTTATTTTGCTGGGCGTGAGTTGGTCGATCTGGCAGGACTGGTGTCTCCAGATGTAATCGAGTTTATGCGCAATGAAGAAGAACTTATCCTTTATTTAGATGAGCGTGATGTTGATTATTTAGTTATTTTCCCGTCTTGGTATGAAACCCTATCAGAAGGACTATCTCTTGTGTATAATACTGAGGGTCGCTTTGCTCCAATAATTGGCGGAGAAAATATGATAATTTATCAATGGGCGCGTTAAAGCTTTTGCAACTTTTCGATAATGCTTCACTGAAAATCTTGTGCTATACTCGATAAAAATATCAGAGATAAGAGAGAATCATGGAAAAAATTAAATTAGTCGTTGTTGATGACCACCCTTTATTCCGTCAGGGAGTTGTGGATGCGTTATCCTTAGAGCCAGATATGACGGTGATAGGTCAGGCATCTAGCGGGGAAGAAGCATTGGAAATGATTCAGGCTCTTGCTCCTGACGTTGCAGTTCTTGATGTCAACTTGCCGGGTATGAATGGGCAACAAATCACGCATCGCGTTGTGCAGAAAAAACTTAAGACACGTATTTTATTGTTAACGGGATATGACGATCTTGAGCAAGCTTTGCATGCAGCTCTTGCTGGTGCAGCTGCTTACTGTGCAAAAGAAATTGGTCCGAAGCGTCTGATTGAAAGTATCCGAGAAATCTATCAAGGAAAATATGTTGTTGCCGAGCAAGTTTTTTCTCGCGAAGAATTGGATGTCTGGATTAAAAGCCATATGGCAGATATCAATCGTACCTATAGCGAGCCAGGAACACCTTTTCACCCTCTCTCAAAGAGAGAAATGGAAGTTCTTTCTTGCGTTGTTCGTGGTATGAGCAATAAAGAGATCGCGCTTTTGTTGGGAATTAGTCATCAAACAGTCAAAAATCATGTTACTGCTATTTTGAGAAAATTTGGTGTTGAAGATCGTACCCAAGCTGTTGTTTATGCTTTAAAACGCGGTTGGGTTCAATTGCACGATGATGAGCAGGATGCCTAGGAGAAAGTTAGTATGGTTCTATCTCAAACCAATCCAGATTTACAAGAAAGTCAAATACTTGATATTCAATCTGAATTAGATGAAACAGAGGGATCATTAAGGGAAATAACTTTAATGATTGAACAAAGTCAAGATGAAGTGGGGAAACTGACTCAACGTAACGCTGCAATTACAAGTCATTTACAACAAATACAAACGGATTCATCTTCAATGTCTGTTGAAGAAATTCGTATGGCTTATGATTCTGCCTTAGATGTACAGCAGCGCCTTCTTGTGATGAGAGGGCAGTTAGATAAACTGCAGAATGACCAGGCCCATTTCGAGCGTTATAAAACGCTCTTGAAGCAGGCGAGTGGTGCAGGGAGTCAAGAATCCTCTCAAGTAGGTAATAGCAAACGAATCGAATCGACAAATATTGAGATGATTGTTAATGCGCAAGAGTCTGAACGCCAGCGCTTATCTCGACAAATGCACGATGGCCCAGCGCAAGCCTTGTCTAATTTTATTCTGCAGGCTGAAATTGCAATGCGACTCTTATCTGTTGATGTTGATCAAGCAAAAGAGGAACTAAACAGTCTGAAGGCTTCTGCAATGCGCACATTCCAAAAAGTTCGCAACTTTATTTTTGAACTTCGCCCAATGATGCTTGATGATTTGGGACTCATCCCAACTATCCGCCGCTATGCAGAAACATTTAAGGAACAATCAGGAATTGAGATGAATCTTCTCGTCTCAGGAACAGAGAGAAGATTAGAGCCGTATCTTGAGGTAATGGTATTCCGTGCTTTGCAAGAGCTTATGGGGAATGTGTCTCGACATAGCCACGCTACGATTGTAAAAGTCTATGTTGATGTGGGGGATAGTCTTATAAAAGTGAGTGTTGATGATAATGGCAAAGGATTTGATGTTGACATGGTCAACGAGGGGAATAGTTTGGGATTGAAACTTATCCGAGATCGTGTTGAAATGTTAGGAGGAAATTTTGACGTGGAGAGTTCTGCGGGAAAGGGTGCGCGAATCGTTTTTTCTGTTCCAGCAGAAAATTAATCAGCTTACATAACTGTAAGTATAAATAGCTCTGTCACTCTTGTATTTTTTAACAAGATGCTTATAATGTAGTCATCTTCAATGAGTTTGAGGAAATCATCCAAAAAAGGAGGTGCTTTAACATGTTGTTCTCCCCGAAAGAGAAAGGCCAAGGTCTGGTAGAGTATGCGTTGATTCTTGTTTTGGTAGCCGTTGTTGTTCTTGCTGTATTGTTAATCCTCGGCCCGATCATTGGTAATGTTTTCAGTACTGTCAATAGTTCGCTTGTATAGTACGTAAAATTTCAGTATGTAACAATGTAAAAAAGGTGGGATGCCGTCGTTTAGACAGCATCCCACCTTTTTCCTATAAATTTATGTGATTTTCCTGCTATAATTCGTTTGTTCATTTTAATATTCTGGATATTTGACGAAAGTGTTTGAGTGAAAAGAGGAGTTAATTATGCGTCGTGGAAGAATTTTTATCTACTTGGCACTGATCCTGTTGGTAGCCCTTGCTGGAGCGTTTTTGTTTTTGCGGAGCCGAGCTACCCCAGAAGAGACAGCTGCGCCTGCTCCTGCTTTGGTTGATATTGTTATAGCCCAGCAAAATATCCCGCAGGGGGCTGAAATTACCGAAGATGTTTTGGGTAAAATATCTTTACCAGAAGGGACGGATTTTGGGGTCATGTTTAGGTATGACCAAAGAAATGAGCAAATTGTTGGTAAAATAGCTAAATATCCGATTGAGCAGGGTGTGGTAATCACACAGCCAATGATTGGTAATTCTGGAGATATCGCATCAACTGGACCTGAATGGGCAAACTTAATCTCTCCTGGGATGACAGCGATTTCTATACCAACATCTCGGCTGTCGTCCGTAGCTTACGGCGTTGCCGATGGTGCGCATGTAAACGTTATTGCTTGTTTTCTCTTTGTTGATATTGATTCTGGTTTCCAATCTAAATTACCGAACAGGACAGCTTTTGTCTCCCAGTCGGGCGTTCCTCCAGAAGGTGCTCCTAGTTTATCTGCGAGTGTAAGCGCAGGGCAAACAGGTGAAGCATCTGGAGCAGCCCAAGGGCGTGCGGAGCTTGATCCTACTTTCCAGCAGCCGATTTATATCGTTCCTTCAGAAGAGCAGCGCCCACGCCCTGTCTGTCAAACCATCTTCCAAGATGTCACTGTATTAAAACTGGGAGATTTCCCTGTAGATGGTCAGCAAGCGACTACGACCACGGACGAAGATGCTCCACCTCCAGCTCCAGGCGAGGAGACTAGCGAAACAACTGCTGCTCCTGATGTCGTTACTCTAATCGTTTCTCCTCAGGATGCAACTTCCTTGACCTATATGCTATTTGGGGGAGCAAAATTGACATTGACTTTGCGAGGCGCAAGCGATATATCTAGAGTAGAAACAGAAGCTGCAACCTTGCAATTTCTTCTTAGCCAATACGCAATCCCTGTCCCTGCAAAACTTCCATATGGGGCTGAACCGCGAATTGATTCATTGTTGGAGCCTGTTTTAGAAAATGATGCTAATCCAAATGGCCAATAATACGGTAAAGAATCTTTAGATGCGAAGGTGAGATTAGTCGAGTCGCGGAGACCGCATGGCAACCAATAATAAATTTAGAGTGCTAATTGTTGATGATGTAGCAGAAACAAGAGAAAATGTTCGGAAACTTCTTCAGTTTGAATCAGACGTCGATGTTGTTGGTGTAGCGCGCACAGGTCGAGAGGCAATCGAAATTGCGCGCGAGATTGAGCCAGACGTCATTTTGATGGATATTAATATGCCTGATATGGATGGCATTGCCGCTACAGAGGCCATACGTCAGAAAAGTCACTTTGTTCAAGTCGTAATTTTGTCTGTACAAGGCGATCAAAATTATATGCGACGCGCTATGTTGGCTGGAGCTCGAGACTTTCTTACCAAGCCGCCTATGGGCGATGAGCTTATTTCTGCCATTCGTCGAGCAGGGACAATGGCGCATCAAGAGCGTGCAAAAGGCGGGACAACCTCAGCTGTAACAAGCAGTGGATTACCGTCAGTTCCTACCCTTTCTTCGTCTCAAGGAAAAATAATTACTGTATATTCTGGAAAGGGTGGTACAGGGTGTACGACTTTAGCGGTCAATCTTGGCGTTGCACTTCATAATGAGGAAACTCGTTCGGTAATTGTGGATGGAAACCTTCAGTATGGTGATGTTGCTGTATTTATCAATGAACAAGGAAAAAATACTATTTTAGACTTAGCTACTATAGCTGACGAACTAGATCCTGAAATAGTAGGAGACGTTATGGTTAAACATGGCGCCTCAGGTGTGCATGTTCTAGCCGCCCCATCGCGTCCTGAGCAAGCAGAGGCTGTATCGGGTGAGTGTTTTTTAAAAATTTTGCAGTATCTCCGCCGTTTATACGCTTATGTAATTGTTGATACCCCATCATTACTTACGGATGTTGTTCTGGCTTCAGTTGATGAAAGCGATGTTGTTGTATTGATCTCGACACAAGATATTCCCGCAATCAAAAACACAAGATTGTTTCTTGATTTGGTGTCATCCTTGGGTGTCGATCGAAATCGTATTATTCTTACCATAAATCGTTACGATAAACGTATTGGTATTACACCCGAGAAAATAAGCGAAAATCTCAAGGTTGATGCGGCAGCAATAATCCCTCTTGATGAGCGTGTCGTTATACCATCAGTTAATCGAGGAGTTCCTTTTATCCTAGGGAATAAGGCACAGCCATCTAGCCGGGGAATTCTTTCTCTGGCAGAGAATGTTCGTACACGTATTCTTTCTATTGAAATGGAAGATGAGGCATAGGCAAGGTAATCTGGAGATAATTAATAATGTCGTTGCTAAAAAGAATTGAACAAGGGCAAAATTCTTCCTCGGAAAAAAAAGCACTTGGGGAACAAAAAGTTGAGGGAGCCTCGCGCTTAGGATCGTTGCAAGCGAGGAGAGCAAATGCGCCTAACACAACCCCACAATCAGGAACGTATTACGATTTAAAAACTCGTGTCCAAAACAAATTGCTTGCAGAGATTGATCCTTCTACAGACATCTCGCAGACGGAAGAGGTTCGTCGCTCTATTCAAGATTTATTTGAGCAAATTTTAGCTGAAGAAAATATTGTTCTTTCTAGACCAGAAAGGCATCGTCTTTTTGAGCAAATTACAGCTGAAATTTTGGGGTTTGGCCCTTTAGAGTCTCTTTTAGGTGATGATAGCCTCACAGAGATTATGGTTAACGGTGCAAAAAATATTTATATTGAAAGAAAAGGGAGGTTGCATCGTGTGCCTGTAACCTTTGAGAGCGATGAGCATGTGATGCGTATTATCGACAGAATTGTTGCCCCTCTTGGGAGACGTATTGACGAGTCAAGTCCGTATGTGGATGCGCGTTTACCTGATGGTTCGCGTGTAAATGCTGTTGTCCCGCCGATTTCTCTTGTTGGGCCCACACTAACAATTCGTAAGTTTTCCAAGAATCCAATCACGATTGAGCAACTAATACAATTCGGCTCAATTACACCTGAGGCTTTGCAGTTTATGAAGGCTTGTGTTGAAGCTAGATTAAACGTTGTTATTTCTGGGGGAACTGGGTCTGGTAAGACCACACTACTAAATGTCATGTCGTCTTTTATTCCTGCAGATGAACGGATTTTGACGATTGAGAACGCAGCCGAAGTTCAGTTAAGGCAAGAGCATGTTGTTACCCTAGAATCTCGCCCTGCGAATATTGAAGGACGTGGAGAAATAACAATTCAACAATTAGTTGTTAATTCACTGCGTATGCGACCAGATCGTATCATTGTTGGAGAGATTCGTGATGAAGCAGCTTTGGATATGTTACAGGCTATGAACACAGGTCATGATGGCTCCATGACTACAGCTCACTCCAACAGCCCACGCGATACACTTTCGCGCCTTGAAACAATGACCTTGATGGCGGGTATGGATTTACCAGTCAGAGCGATTCGAGAACAAATCTCATCAGCGATTGATGTGGTGTGTCATCAGGCGCGTATGCGGGATGGGTCGCGACGCGTTACCTTTATTACTGAAGTTAGCGGAATGGAAGGGGATGTGATTACAACAACAGATATATTTGCGTTTGAGCAAACAGGCGTTGAAGAAGGAAAGGTAATAGGGAGGTTAAGACCTACTGGATTGCGCCCTAAATTTATGGACAAAATTGAGGCAACAGGTATTAATTTACCCCCGTCTATCTTTGGAATTGGCGAAAGAAGACGGTACTAGATTAGCAACAGAAATAGCGGAATCTACTAATGGATACTACTTTATTTTTTATTATTGCGGCAGTTCTTTTGTTTGTGTTGCTTATAGCGGGAATTGTCTTGTCTTCAAACAGCGAACGGAATTTAGTTGAAGACAGGCTGGGGCGCTACATAGAAGAAGACGGGCAAGATCCAAGCGCAGACGATGAAACGTCTTTTATGACAGAGTGGGTAAATCGGCGTGTTGAAAAATCTTCAAGGGGGGATAAAGTCAAGAGAGCTCTTGCGCGAGCTGATTTGAAATTCAAAGTGGCTGAATACTACGCAGTAGTAATCATGGCTGTGACTGTGTTATCTCTTCTAGCTGGATTCTTGGGCGGAAGAAGTATTATTTCATTTGGCATAGGTGCGGTTGTTGGTGGGATAATTCCAAATACGTATGTGCGTAGTCAGCAGAGAAAAAGGCTTAAGGAATTTGACAACCAATTACCAGATATGATTAACCTAATGGTAAATGGTTTACGAGCTGGATATTCTACCATGCAGGCAATGGAGGCTGTCAGTAAAGAGCTTCCCGCACCTATTTCTGATGAGTTTCGTCGGGTTGTCCAAGAGATGCAACTAGGTGTTCCTATGGGAAGGGCACTGGATAATCTCTTGCGCCGTATTCCTAGTGAAGATTTAGATTTTATGATTACAGCGATTAATGTTCAGCGGGAAGTTGGCGGCAACCTTGCTGAGATTCTTGATACCATTTCATTTACGATTCGCGAACGTATTCGTATCAAAGGTGAGATTCAGGTTTTAACATCGCAGGTAAGACAATCTGCAAAGATACTTTCCTTGGTTCCAGTTTTCTTATCTGTTTATCTTTGGTTTGCAAATAACAAGTATATGAGAAATCTTTTCCTAAGGGGAAACACTTGTGGTTTTGGTGTTCTTGGAGCAGGGCTTGTTTTGATTATATTAGGGTATATAGTTATGATGAAAATAGCGGATATCGAGGTGTAGTATGGAGAATATTCCTTGGGCATGGATAATAATAGGTTTTATTGTCGTTGGTGGCGTTATTGCTTTAGTTGTTGCTGGGCAACGAGAGGCATCTTCTGAAGAAGATGATTTGCTCGCCTCGCGCTTGGTTGAATTTAGTGAGCGAGGTGAGGTAGCATCTCTTGAGGAAATTGAACTTTCCCAGCCTTTTCGTGAGCGTGTTATTTTACCTATCCTCTTGCGTGTCGGAGAATTATCGGCGCGGTTCACTCCACAACACCTGATAGAAGATACAGAACTGAAAATTGAGTTAGCAGGGAATCCAATCCGTGCGGGCGCATCAACCTTTTTGGCTTCTCGTTTTGTAATTGCTGGTGTTTTAGGTTCTTTTTTAACTATTATATTTACATTTGCTCCTCAATCTGGGACAATGGAGAATATTAACCCTTATATTGTTGTTCCCTTATTTACTGTTATTGGGTTTTTCTTTCCACAACTTTGGTTGCAGAGCAAAATTGACCGGCGTCAAAAAGAAATTCAGAAGGCTATGCCAGATGCTCTTGATTTGTTGACTATTTGCGTTGAAGCTGGCTTGGGTTTTGACGCTGCTATGTCAAAGGTAAGTGAAAAATGGGATAATGAACTCTCCCTTTCTTTCGCAAGAGCGATTAGAGAGGTGCAGCTTGGTAAATTAAGACGAGATGCTCTTAAAGATATGTCCGACCGAATTGGTATTGCTGAGATGACCAGTTTTATTGCCGCTGTGATTCAAAGTGAACAATTGGGTGTGAGTATGGCAAAAGTCTTGCGCATTCAATCTGAGCAGATGCGGATTAAGCGCCGTCAAAGAGCAGAGGAAGAGGCGCATAAGGCTCCTGTAAAGATGATTATCCCAATGGCATTTCTTACATTTCCATCTATTTTTATTGTCTTATTGGCACCGGCAGCTTTTAGTATGATGGAAAATTTTGTGGGACAAGGAATAGGTGGCTAATAGCCTTGAACAACTCTTGGCGTACAAAATATCCTCTTTATCGTTTGTTTTGGGCAGGTATAGATTTGTTATACCCACCTCTTTGTGGGGGATGTGCTAAAAGTGGGGCGAGGTGGTGTGAAGACTGCAAAAAAAATGTTGTGCCAATTCCTGATCTAAAATGTGAAATTTGTGGTTTGGCTCAACTGAAAGAAGGGATTTGTTTGTCTTGTCAAAAGGCACTCCCCGCCTTTCAAAGTTCGCAATCTTGGGTGGTTTTTGAAGGACCAATTCGCAAGGCTTTACATCGTATTAAATATCGTCAGGATTTAGGTTTGGGTGATGCTCTTGCAGCAGAAATGCTGGATTATGTTAATAATTTGAATTGGCATATTGATATGGTAATCCCTGTACCTTTGGAAAAAAAACGTTTCAAAGAACGCGGATATAATCAGGTTGGGTTAATCGCTCGTCCACTGGCTCTTGCTAAAAACTGGAACTATGCTCCTCGCTCCCTCAAACGAGCAAAGGAAACGGTTTCGCAGGTAGGGCTTTCAGCGGATGAGCGCAAAAAAAATGTGCATAGCGCCTTTGTTGCAGATAGTAGAAAAGTTGCTGGAAAATCTATTTTGGTTGTAGGTGATGTTTCCACAACGGGGCAACCCTAAATTCATGTGCGAAGGCGCTGATGAAAGGCGGTGCTCGTGAGGTTTATGCCCTCTCTCTTGCCAGAGCATTGCCGCGTCATGGTCTTAAGACCGTCTGAATCCATTCTAAATTAGGAGGAACGATGACACACGAAGTGCAAGTTTTCGGAAAAAATATGGAAGTGACTGATAATATTCATGACTATGTTTCCGACAAGGCAAATAATCTAGACCGTTATCTTAAGGAAATCGAAAATACTCGTGTAGACCTTTCTTATGTCAAAACTGCACGTAGCGCGGCAGATCGTCAGGTTGCGCAAATTACTGTTCGGGGACCTCGTATTCTTTTGCGAACAGAGGAAAGAGCAGATGATATTTTGGCAGCATTTGATACCGCCATGAATAAAATGAAGCGTCAGATTGAGCGCTTTATAGGTAAACGAAAACGGGGCAGAAGAGGTGATGGGCGATCTGCGGCAGAGGTAGCTCCTTCTTCAGTTAAAGAAAATATTGAAGATGATGAGATAACCATTGCCCGTCATAAAAGATTCACTGTCTATCCGATGCTGGTAGAGGAAGCCTTTGAACAGATGCAATTGCTGGAACATGATAATTTCTTTATCTTTTACAATGGTGAGACGGATGCGATAAACGTTCTTTACAGACGCCGCGATGGGAGCTACGGACTCATTGAACCAGAAATTGCCTGAACTAGAAGAGCTTGTTTAATTAAACGAACAGAAACTGACTCGAATTTTCGAGTCAGTTTCTGTCTAAAGTGAATGATGAAAAAAACTAACTTTGAAAAGAACTTAAAAGAGAACGATTCTGCTTTTGACAGCAAAACTATTGAAGAAGCCGCAAAAAATATTCTTCTCGCTGTTGGTGAAGATCCCAACCGAGAAGGTTTGCGCCGCACTCCACTTAGAGTTGCGCAGGCGTACGACGAGCTTCTTGCGGGCTATAACACAGACCCAGAAAAAATCATCAACGGCGCCCTCTTTCATGTTGAATACGATGAAATGGTACTTGTTCGGGATATTGAGTTTTACAGCCTTTGTGAACACCATATGCTGCCTGTTATGGGGCGTGCTCATGTTGCTTATATTCCCAACGGAAAAGTGCTTGGCCTCTCAAAAATTCCCCGTATCGTGGATATGTTTGCCCGCCGCCTTCAGGTACAAGAACGAATGACGCGCGAGATTGCCGATTTCATTCAAGATTTGCTCAAACCGCAAGGTGTGGCGGTTGTTGTTGAAGGTTTGCATCTGTGTATGATGATGCGCGGCATCAAGCAGCATACCGCTCGCATGACAACCTCTGCTATGCGCGGCGCATTTCTGGCAAATTTGGCAACCCGCCAGGAATTTTTGGATAATATTTCTCGTGGCGCATCTGCGTTGCGAGTATAAATGAAATAAGGGATTCAGCCTTATGGGGGATAAAAAACCGCTTCGCACGTGGACGTAGGCTGGATTCCCTAAGGACGTTCGATCTCTACCCCAACTTTTTCTACAAAATCCATCGCCTCTGGCTTCTCTACGCGGACGAGCGTTTTTTTAACCCCAACTTCTCGCAAGCATAATTTAGCAATATCCTCTGCTAAGGCTTCTACCGTTAAACGCTGAGCCTTCTCAGCATGCGTACGTATCTTTTGTGAAAGAGTATCGTAATTAATACAATCTTTAATCGAATCAGATTGAGCAGCTTGACGAATATCAGTATAGAGGATGATATTGATCAAAATATCTTGTGGTATTTCTCGTTCATGTGCATAGACACCAATAATGCCGTGAGCGCGTAGATTTCTAATGAGTATTTTATCCATTTAAAAACTTCTTATGTGAATTGCTCTAAGTTTAGCTCTTTTGCTATTAGCAGTAGTTATGATAAAGCAGGAAATAGACTTTATGAACCGCGCACTATTTTACCAATGATATGAAGAATGGGGAAATAATTCAGAGCAGGAGATTTCCACAGAAAACAGCCTAAGCAAGGGGGGAATCTTGGTTTGAAAATTTTAAGGTTGAAATTACCTTTATCCCCTTGTTCTGACCTTGCAAATATGTTAGAATTTTCGCCCATTGACCCTTATATATATGGGGGATACATATAGTATTCGGCATATATGGCGTAAAACAAATGTTCTTGCGAAAGGAGAGTGCTTTTTATGCGTTGCCCTTATTGTCAATATAAATCATCAAAAGTTGTAGATACTTCTCACGATAGTCAGGGAAATATCCGTCGTCGTCGCGAATGCCTTAGTTGTGAACAACGCTTTAGTAGTTATGAGCGTCCGATTTTAGCAACCCCGCTCATTGTTAAGCAGGATGACTCTCGAGAAAACTTTGACTATGAAAAACTGAAGCGCGGAATCAGTATTTCGTGCGCCAAACGTCCCGTCTCTGCGGCAGATATAGAGAGATTGGTTGGGCAAGTGGAGACAGAATTGCAGAAAATGGGGAAATCAGAAGTTTCATCCCGAATAATTGGTGACAAAGTGATCGAGGGGCTAAAAGAACTTGATCAGGTAGCCTATATACGTTATGCCATCGTCTATTTAGAGATGGATAACCTGCACGTTCTTCGAGCAGAAATCGACGGCCTCTTAGAGTAAGCAAAAAAAAGCCCTTCTATGGTATTTGGGGGCAATATATAAATTTCACACTACATTTTATAAGTAAATTAGGAGAAACGATATGAGCACCAAGAAAGCCACTGTTGCCAAAAAACAAGGATTATTGCCCACACCGCCCATCCCAAAAGATTTACCCGATATTGACCTGACAGATAACTCACGTCAGGTATTAGAGCGTCGTTATTTACGCCGTGGTGAAGCTGGCAACCCGATTGAAACCATCCCTGAGATGTTCTGGCGTGTTGCTTATCATGTTGCCAAAGCCGAAGAAAAATGGGGCAATGACGTCATTGAGCGTGCCCGTGAGTTTTATCATTTATTGGTTAGTAAAAAATTCTTTCCCAACTCCCCAACATTTACTGGTGCTGGTACTCCGCTTGGGCAATTAGCCGCATGTTTCGTTCTCCCCGTAAACGATGATATGGGGAAAGATGCAGCGGGGATTTTCCAATCTCTGCGAGATGCTGCCCTGATTCAGCAGACAGGTGGTGGGAACGGTTTCTCTTTTTCGCGTTTACGCCCGAAGGGGACGCTAGTCAACTCCTCTGCTGGGCAAGCGACGGGGCCTGTGGGCTTCCTTCGCGTCTATGATCATGCTTTTGGCGAAATTGCTCAGGGTGGCACAAGACGTGGTGCCAATATGGGCGTCCTTCGCGTGGATCATCCAGATATCGAAGATTTTATTTCTTGCAAAACAAATGAGAACCAAATTACAAATTTCAATATCTCTGTTGGCATCACCGATAATTTTATGCAAGCTGTTGAAAAGGGTGAAAAATGGGCCTTACGCTTCCCCGATGTTCTTTCACCGAAGTATCGTGGTTTTAAGGGGACGCTGGAGCAAGCCGAAGATGCAGGCATCCCAATTCGGATTTATGAAAAAGTTGATGCACGCGAGCTTTACGAGAAAATTGTGAAACAAGCGCACCATAATGGGGAGCCAGGAATGCTCTTCCTCGACGCAGCGAATCGCGATAATCCCGTTCCGCATTTATACGCGCTTGAGTCGACAAACCCGTGTGGCGAGCAATGGCTTGGGCCTTACGAATCTTGTTGCCTTGGCTCTATCAATCTTGCCGAGCATTACGCGCCCGATGGCGAAGTGGATTGGGAAGAAATCCGCAAGAGCACGGTTCTCGCCACTTATTTCCTCGATGATGTTGTGGATGTCAATGCTTACGTCCCCGCCGTGCCACAGCTCCTGGATGCGGCTCAGAGTGCACGCCGAATTGGTTTGGGCATTATGGGGCTGGCAGATATTATGTATCACGTTGGGGCGCGGTATGGTTCGAGTGAGGGGCAGCAGTTTGGGGCGCAGATAATGGAGTTTGTACGGTATCACGCCATGGAAACGAGCGTTGCGATGGCGAAAGATCGTGCGCCATTCCCCGCAATTGATGACAGTATTTATGATCCCGCTAACCTGACTTGGCAGAAACCAGAATCCGTTGTGGCGTATACCAAAAATTGGGGACGCCCGGATGTGGACTGGGATTCCCTTGTGGATGGAATCCGAGCGCATGGAATCCGAAACGCTGCCCAAACGACGGTTGCGCCCACCGGGACAATTGCCACCGTTGCCGGATGCGAGGGATATGGCTGTGAGCCAACTTTTGCGCTCGCCTACATCCGCCACGTTGATGATAATGGCACCGATTTGCAATTAACCTACGCCAGCCCCCGCTTTGATGCGGCACTCTCTGCCGCTGGTTTGGAAGGCGAAGCCAGACAGGAGATTTTCGAGCAAGTGATGGAAAAAGGGTCCTGCCAAGATGTGACCGATGTGCCTGCAATAATTCGGGATACTTTTGTTGTCTCCGAAGATATTACAGCTGATGAACACGTACGGATGCAATCTGCGTTGCAAGCCTTTGTAGATAATTCTCTCTCGAAAACGGTCAACTTCCCCGCGACCGCAACAGAAGAAGATGTCTCGAAAGCCTATAAATTGGCATGGGAATTGGGATGCAAAGGCATCACCGTTTACGTGACCGGCTCGCGCGATGCGGTTGTGCTGGAAACCAAAGCCACCGCCAAAAAGAAAGAACCCACCGATATGGCTTCGCTGAAACCGCTCTGGCGTGAAAGCAAAAAACCGCGCCCGCGCGCGTTATTGGGATGGACCTATAACGTTGAAACGCCCCTAGGGAAAGCCTTTGTGACTGTCAATGAAAATGGCGGTAGACAACCTTTTGAAGTCTTTGTAAATACATCCAAAGCTGGCTCTGAGACCGCTGCCGTTTCAGAAGCAATTGGACGTATGATTTCGTATATCTTGCGTTTGGCATCGCCTGTTTCGCCGCGCGACCGCATCAAAGAGATTGTCCGCCAACTCGGCGGGATCGGAGGCGGTCGTTCGCTGGGATTTGGCGCAAAACGCGTCCGTTCTTTGCCAGATGGTGTTGGGCAGGTTTTGGCTGAATATCTTCGTGAAGCCGATGAGAATCTCAGCGAATGGTTGCCCCCTGTAGAAGACACCGCTCCCAGCAATGGCGGGCTTGAAGTTCCCCAAATGCCGCGTATCGGTGATCTCTGCCCCGAATGTGGTGAAGCGGCTGTCGTGAACGAAGAAGGCTGCCGCAAATGCTATGCCTGTGCTTTTAGTGAGTGTTAAGGCTTCGGTTTGAAAGTTTGAAGGTTTAAAGTTGAAGGAGGCTCTTGGATAAAAGCCTCCTTTTTTCTTTATACTGGTATCGCTTATAGTGATTCTTCTCCATCCACAATATATTGACCTTGCTCTTTCCCTATTTTATGAAACAATCTATCCTCACCGACCAGTAAGCTCAATCTGCTAATCTACACAGATTTCTTCTTTAGACCCGAAGGATACAGATTCATGCTCACCAGGCAATAGCGTAATTGTATGCATCTTGGGCGTTGTAAGCGTTCTCGCATCAGGACTCTCATTACATTTTTCCTCTATATCCACGCTAACACAATAAGTACCCGCAGCTAATTCTGTGAATGAGTAATTGATGTTAGGCGAAGATAAATTGAATGCTGTTGAGGTAATGTCCTTAAACCCGGATGAATTACAACTTCCTAAGCCAAGCGAAATGGGTATGCCTGCCAAAGACGATTCTATAGAATCTATGCCATCTCCATTGGCATCATCCCAAACTTTCCCCGATATACTTGCTGGCATTGGTGTAATAGTTATGGTTATTGTTGGTGTTCTTGTAGCAGTAGGGCTGGGTGTGAAAGTCGGAGTTATCGTAGGTGGTTCTATAATTGGTGGTGGCTCCAGAAAGGGCGTGGAGGTCAGTGTCGGAGGGTCAGGAAGCAGCGTATTTGGTGCGTTAGTTCTGGTTGACGGAACTATTGGGGGGCGCGAACCAGGATCCCAAGTGCTGAAAAGATAAACCCCAAACAAAACGACAATACATATAAGCGGGATCAGGAGTCCTCCAATTATTAAGGACAATTTGGGCTTGGCTTTTGGTAGAGCAGGTTTCGAAGGCGTAGCGCTTTGCTGAGTTCCCTTCCCCTTTTGCGACGCTGCAATTAATTGTGGATCTTGAAGCAGGATATTATGCTTATCCCCTTCAAAATGCAGCCCTTTAATCCCGGCCTCCCATAATTTCGGGTTGTTGTTTAGTGCCTGAGCCTTGAGTTCATACGATAAATGATAGGGAATATCAATAATAAATTTTCCTGAACTTATTCCTACGATTTTAGCAGGGTCTAGAGATATGCCCAGAATACCATTCAATAATAAGAATAATTTCTGTTTTTCTTTCTCTGCTTGATCGCCTTCCTGAACCTTGTCCACACTAAGCTCAGCTCGGCGGATACTTGGGAGAACCGGCTTGATTTTTTTCTTTTCTACCTGCGGATTCCGGTGAAACAATCCACTGATTCCGTTTTATGTCGTCCACTTTAGGAGAAAACAAAACTGGTGAATGGATTATACATCAAGCGGACGACA
>Ga0233437_1000541_pt1 | contig 84801 bp, 84 predicted proteins | sample SI_122_August201_FD_182714 | JGI IMG/M metagenome (GOLD analysis project Ga0233437, IMG submission 182714) | Seawater microbial communities from Saanich Inlet, British Columbia, Canada - SI_122_August2016_200_MG | ecosystem: Environmental > Aquatic > Marine > Inlet | place: Canada: British... | reverse complement strand
GATTAGTTAGAAAAACTTGTGCTTTTTCAAAAAATTTTGAAATGCATGAAGGAATACTTAGGTGGTTTATCCAAGATTATAATGAAAATATTTATCAGTCAAATTGATCCACCGCCTATATTTAATGCTAACTGAATTTATACTACTATTAAGTAGCTATTCTTTATGTCCTAGAACTTAATCAGAAAACTTATTAAGGAAAAAGATTCTAAATTTAGTTATGGGTATTTTTGATAAATTCAAAAAAAAAGATGACTTTGCTTTTCCTACAGGTAACTCAAATTCAAATGCAGGTTTAGGTGAACCTCCTATTGATAGTCATTCATCACTTGATCAACCAGCAGGTTCCAGTGATATTTTTACAGCACCTGTTCAAGTACCTAGTTCTCAACCTACAGACCCTAGAATGTCCATGCCACTCGGTGAAAGTGTACAACCTAGTTTAGGTGCACAAACACAATCACAAGGTATGTCTCAACATGCAACACAACCTCACTCTTCTAATCCTATTAAACAAGATTTTGAATTAATCTCTTCAAAATTAGATTATTTAAAAGCAAGTATTGAAGCAATAAATCAAAGACTTGCTAATATTGAACATCTAGTTAAACAAGAACAAGATAAAAAAAAGTGGTAAATTTAATTTTTTAATCTTTAAACATGTGCGTTATAAAACTAAAATATCCACCAATGTAAAACACTGTTTCTACTAATAAAAATATTGCATTAATAATTAAAATGTATGCTGTATGAAATCCTGAAAATGATAAGGATATATGGTTTACCATAAATAAAATTGTGTTTATGTAATATAAGGCAACGCTTGTATAATAATTATAAATATATAATCCAAAAAAACTTAAACCAAAAAGTGACATTAAACCAAATAATATACTTTTTATTCGAGGAATTGTTGAAAGTAAAAACACAAAAATAAAAACAATAAATGAAATTAAAAAATATAGTCCAAGATCTCTATTGTTTGATAGAATAGATTTACTTTGTATATCAACTCCATAAATATCAATAGTATGTGTATCAGTAGATCTAAAATTTGAAACATTAAACACAGGTAGAAATATTTGAAAGATCATTAGTGAATAAAATAAACTAATTAATAAAATTGAAAAAGGTCTAATTTGAAAATTATTTTGAATTGTAACCGAATAAATCGCGTACCATATAAAACAGGGAAACAACATTAAAAATAACATAGCAAGAACATTAAATATATACCCAAAAAACATTGCTAAATGATGTAAATTATTTGATGTTGTTGCCTTATCTCCTAAATATAATGTTTTAACTGAGTCATGGTGTTCTTCTAAAGTTTCTTGATATATACTATGAGTTCCTATTGCATAAGGTACCATAAAAGCAGCAGCGTCAGCTATTAAATGAAATATAAGTAGCCCACCTATAGCAAAAAATAATGTTTTTCTTGAATGAAATAATTCAATAAATTTTTCAAAAAAATTATCAACTGATTCAGCAATTTTAAATAAAACTTCTTCACTATCTCTACTTTTTCCAATATCATGGATTCTAAATATATAAAAAAATACAACAACTACAATTAAAGGTGCATCAATAACAAGTGCAAACCATTCAAAAACAGGATTAAAAAATATTACAAAAAAACTAGTAAATATCATAAATACACTAAAGAATTTTAAAAAAATATTATGAATTGATTCACCATGAATTGCATGCATAATGCTAGGTGCTTTAATTTGTAATTTGCTTGCCGCATAAATTGATAAACCTAGTAGAATCAATGTACCAGTAATAAAACAAACAGTTGTAATTAGAACTTCATTTCTAGGGGTAATCAATAGTAAAAAAAATTCTTGTAATAATTCTGCTTCATGAAAACTTGCTTTACTAAACTGAATAAACTTATTTGCAACCATTAAAAAATAACTTAAAAGCAAAATATAATCTACTTGTCTATTTCGTTCACCAAAAAATATATCACTTAAACTTGTTTTATACAATACATATCCTAAACCAGTAACTGAAATTATAGCTTTAACAAAACTTGCTTCACCAGGAAGCAACCCTGCAAACTCAAGTAGGTTCATAGAAATTAAGACTATCAAAATTAATTCTTCAATTATTTTTTGAAATCTATTATTACTCATTTGCTAATTCAATAAAAGTTGCTGCACTCCATAATTGATGTAATGATGCATCTGCAGTTAATTCAATAGCTGAACTTAATTCTGAAGGTCTAGCAATAACTCCATGATATAACATATCTTTTCCTGATGCAGAGATAATTTTCTCAATTTTTTCTTTATATTTTTCAAAATTTATTCTTTTTAAACTAATAGCTGCTATATTATTTACAAAAAACCAAGAATCTCCACGATGATAACTTTTGTTGTTTTCACCACTATATCTATCACAAAATAAATTTGAACTTTTATCAATCGTACTAAGTCCTCCCCATTCTAACCATAATTTCGATAAGGAATTATCAAAAACTTTTTCCCATTCTTCATTAAATAATAATTCAGGATAAATATAATGTGCTAGAAAAACATTTGGTCTAATTGTATTATCATTGGAACCATCTTTTAAAATTTCTCCTGTAAAAAATTCTGATTTAACTTTTTCTCTTGTATTTTTTTCAAGTGTTTTATATGTTGGTTTATGTTTTAATAATTCATCAAGATAGTTAGATAGTTTTAACATTGATAACCATAATGCTTGAATTTCAATTCTATAACCGTCTCTAACATCATCTCCATATGATGTGTCCATCCATGTTTCTAAGGGTTGATTTTTAATTAAAAAATCATTTGTATCTTTTCTAGATAATTGAATAGATTTTTTTAATTGTCTATCAATATAATTTAAATCTTTAAAACTAAAATATTCTTCAAAAGGTTCATTTTCTTTAATTTTTAATATTAATTCATGAATACGTTTAAATGTCCATCCAGTTCCGTCAGCAGTTCCTAGTTTTGAATATGGAAATCTATTAGGAATTCTACCTGATTCACTAATTAAATGTATTCTTCTAAGTAGAATTTGCTTAGCTAAATCATATTTTTTTAAATCAATAATTGATTTCATAGATATAGATTCATCTCGAGTCCATATTTGAAAAAACCAAGGAAGACCAGCATAAAAACCTTTATTATTTGCAAAATCAACATATAAATCAAGTAGAGATTTAACTGCACAATTATATTCAATTGAATCCTTTTCTCGTTCAATAAAATCATATTGTGGCTTAATTTCTTTGTTTAAATTATTAATTGCATTCTTTTTTTCATCTGAAAAACTAATTTTAATTGTATCTTTTCCTTTACATTTTAATTTAAATGCATCAAAAACATATAATTCATAAGGATTTGATTGTCTTTTTTCATCTTCAGAATAATGTTGCAATCTCCACTCCATTACTTTTTCATGATCAAAACGTGTTCTAATACTTAGAAATTTCGTATAACTAATATTTTCAAGCATATTATTAAAATATTTGGTATACTCTAAGATAATATTATTTTTTTCTCTTTCAAATTCGTAAACTCTTCCTTTGTCTTCGTGTTCATATGATTCACGCATATCTAAAGTAAAAGTTAGTTCACCATCATAATCTAGATCTAAATGTAAAACATCATTTTCAAATTTGATTCCAATTGATCCTTTGTCTGTTTTTAATTCAATATGTGTAAAAAAATTAGTTATTGTTTTAATTTCGCTATCTATTTGTATATGGTCTATGACTTTAAATAATGTCCAATTATGTTCATCGTTTTTTATTGGATAATATAGGCCTTGAAATTTACTATTAGGATTATTGTAAAAATATGCACCATTTGATGTAAGAATAAATTTAGGTTTACCTTCACCTTGAGCATTATAATCTTTCCAAGAATGTTTGATTATTATATTTAGCACCTCTTAAAAGGATTTAAGAGAAGGGTTGTATTTATAATTTGTTATCAAGTGCATATAAAAACCATAATTTATTTATTTAGAAATATTATCTTATTTTTCGGGGTGCTTAATTATTACAATTATTATACTTGATGAATCATTGATAAATAAAATTGCAGCAGGTGAAGTAATCGAAAGACCTGCTTCAATAGTAAAGGAACTTATTGAAAATTCAATTGATGCAAATGCGTCATCTATTTTTATTGAAGCAAAAGAAGGTGGAAAATCGTATTTAAAAATTAGTGATAATGGAAAAGGTATGAATAAAGTTGATGCAAAAATTTGTTGGCATAGACATTCTACAAGTAAAATAAAAAATTCAACAGATTTGTTTTCAATTAATACACTTGGTTTTAGAGGTGAAGCACTAGCAAGTATAGCTTCAGTATCTGATATGACAATTATAACTAAAACAGAATCAGAAATATCAGGGATAAAAATTAATATTTTAGGCGGTAAAGAGATTTTAAATGAAACAACTGCAGCAAAAACTGGAACAAATATTGAAATAAAAAATCTATTTTTTAATACGCCAGCAAGAAAAAAATATCTAAAAACTATTGAAACAGAACTTAATCAAATTACTGACATCATAACAAGATATGCGTTAATTTATCCCAAAATTCATTTTAAATTTAAACATGAAAATAAAGAAATACTTAATTTTCCAGTGTTTAAGGATAATTTATCAAATATTTCTTCAATATATGGAAAAGACATTGCTAAAAATTTAATTAAAATTGATTATTCAAATATTTTTAAAATTAAAGGATACGTATCTAAACCAAGTTTAAGCAGATCAAATAGATCAATGCAATCAATATATGTTAATAATAGATATATTAAAAAAAATACAACTATAAGTTCTGCAATTGAAGACGCATTTCATTCATCAATGATGGTTAATCGTCATCCTATAACAATTCTAAGTATTGATGTTGATTCAAATAAAACAGATGTAAATGTGCATCCTCAAAAAGCTGAAATTAGAATTCAAAATGAAAAAGATCTTTACAAAGATGTTTATGATGCAATTAGAAATTCTTTAGAAAATGAAGATTTAATTGTTAAACCTCTACTTGAAAAAAAAGTTTTTGACTATAATTTTGATGATGGTTTTGTTGATGCCACTAAACAAAAACTTCTAATTAAAGAAGAAAATTCAATTCAAACATCTAAACAACCAGATATGAAAATTTTAGGAATTATAAAAAAAACATACATTGTTGCTGAAATTCCGGGAAATATAATCTTGATTGATCAACATGCAGCAGCAGAAAGAATACTATATGAAAATTATACAAATGAATTAAAAAATAATGAAGTTATAACTCAAGAATTACTTGATCCAGCTATTTTGGAATTAACACCTAAACAATTTCTTGTGTGTAAAAATAATATAGAAAAATTAGGTCAATTAGGTTTTATTACTGAAGAATTTGGAACAAACACAGTAATAGTTAGAACAATTCCAATTATATTAGGTAGACAATTTGACAAATCTTTATTTTTTGACTTTCTACTTGAAATTGATAAAGGAAAACTTAATTCATTACACCTTTATTATCATGAACGAATAGCTAGAATGTCATGTAGGAATGCAATTAAAGCTGGTGATACTATTGAATTGCCTCAAATTAAAAAATATGTTCAAGAAATATTTTCTAAAGGTTTTCCTTCAACATGTCCACATGGTAGACCTATAGTTATAAAATGGTCGTTTTATGATCTTGAAAAAATGTTTAAAAGGGTTGTTTAAGATTTTTTTATTGATTATGTTGTTATTTCTTTAATAATTCATCAATAGGAGAATAAGTATCTTTCTTTTCTATGATTTCTTCTTGAAACATTCCATTTTTCCAAAAAACTCTGTATGCATTTGCTGTTTTATTTGATGCTAAAATTCTATATTCATTATCAACTATTTCAATAGCACAACAATCATCAAAAGCAAGAGCAATTTCAGTTGTTTCTCTCATAATTTCTTTTAATTTTGCTTTCCTCTCGGGATCAGAGTTATAATGAGGACAATATAATGCAGGAACAAAATTTAAAGCATTAATTTTCGCTAGTTCTGGCTCAGAATTTGTTAATCTCTTATATGCAGAACATCCAGAATTGAACCAGCAAATTGCACCAGCACTTAATCCTGACAACACAATGTCTTTTTCTAACGCTTTTTCAAGAATATTATCAATTCCATGTTCTCTCTAATAGGTTAACATTTCAAAAGTGTTACCTCCACCTACATAAATTATATCTGAACCTAAAATTACTTCTTCTAATTCTTCAAATTTAGGTTCTGAATTGTTTAAATATAATGGAGAAACATCGCATCCAAATCTTTTAAATACTTTTTTTATAACTCCAAAATATTCTTCTTGATCCAAAGGATCACTAGGAGGAGGAATAAATAAAACATTTGGATTATTCTTTCCTGAAAGTCTAACTATTTCTTCATCTATTGCTTTAGTTTTATGATTTGTACCGGGTCTTCCAGTCTCACCGCCCCCTATTGCAACTATTTTGACCATATTTTTGGCGAATAATATCTATATTTAAACATTGTGTAAAAGAAATATCTGTAGAAAAGCTTTAAAATATTTCAATATTACTTTATATCTATGGAAGAAAAAATCAAATTTTTTGCATTAGAAAATGCGATAAAATTCAATGGAAAATGTAATCCTGGTGCTGTTATTGGAAAAATTCTAGCTTTGCATCCAGAAGCTAGAAAAGATATGAAATTATTATCTAAAACAATTCAAGAGATTGTAAGAGAAGTTAATTCAATGGCTTTAGATGAACAAAAAAATGCTTTTAAATCTGTTGATAAAATAAAAAAACCTAAAAAAATTATTCAAGAAGGGTTACCTGAGTTACCTAATGCTATAAAAGGTAAAGTTGTAACTAGAATTCCTCCTGAACCTAGTAAATATAATCATTTGGGTCATGCATTATCTTTCTTAATAAATTATACTTATGCGAAAAAATATGATGGAAAATGCATATTAAAATTTGAAGACACAAATCCTGAAAAATGTACTAAAGAATTTGCAGATGCTATGGAACATGACATTATAAAATATTTAGGAATTAAACCAGATAAAATTATTTACATTAGTGATGATATGTCTCAGATGATTCAAGTTGCAGATGAAATGGTAAAAAAAGAACATGCATATGTTTGTTTTTGTGATCGAGATTCAATGCAAGATTTCAGACACAAAGGTATTGAATGTCCGTGTAGAAATAATCCTGTTTCTAAAAATATTGATGAATGGGAAAATATGAAATTGAAAAAATATAAACAGGGTGAAGCAATTTTAAGACTAAAAGGACAAGTTGATGCACTTAATCAAGTTATGAGAGATCCAGTTATTTGGAGGATTAATTATCATCCTCATTTTAGACATGGAGATAAATACTGTGTTTGGCCACTTTATGATTTTGAAAATTCAGTTGAAGATTGCAAATATGGTGTAACACATATTCTAAGAAGTTCTGAATTTGGAACTATGAGAACAGAACTTCAAAATTTTATAAAAGATAAAATTGGATGCAAAAAACAAACAGTTGTTCAATATGGAAGATTCAATATTAAAGGTGCTACAACTAAAGGAAGAGAAATTCGTGAATTAATTAAAGAAGGTAAAGTGAGTGGATGGGATGATCCATCATTAGTTACACTTAAAGCATTAAATAGGAGAGGAATATTGCAAGAAACCTTAGTTGAATTAATGAATCAAATGAAAATATCAGCTAATACTGGAAAAAACATTGATTGGACAATGATTTCATCAATTAATAGGTCAATTTTAGATCCAGTAACAAATAAATATTTTTTAATTATTGATCCTGTTGAAATTGATGTTTTACAAGCTCCTAAACAAAAAATTGAATTAAATTTACATCCAGATCATCCAAAAAGGGGAAGTAGATTATTTGAAACATCTTCAAAATTCTATATAAATAAAGAAGATCATGATAATATAAGGCAAGGAGACCTGGTTAGACTCATGGATTGTTTAAATTTTATTTATGAAACAAAATTTAAATTTCATTCTTTAAATCATGAAGAATATAGAAAAACTGGAAAACAAATTATTCAATGGTTACCTGTATCTGATAATTTAACTAATGTTAGTGTTAGAATGCCAGATAATAATATTCTAGAGGGATTAGCTGAGGCAAGTATTTCAAAGCTTAATATAGGAGATATTATTCAATTTCAACGGTTTGGATTTTGTAAGCTTGACTCAATTAAAGATAATAAATATAATTTTATGTTTACAAATAAATAAAAGGTGATTATATGTATTTAGTAACTAAAGCACAAATTAGAGATATTGTAGGGAATGTTAATATTGCTGAAGAATTTTATCCAGCTCTAAATATTGAAGTTAAGAGAATTATATTAAAAGCATTAGAAAGAGCTAAAAAAAACAATAGAAGAACATTAATGGCTAGAGATCTATGAAGATTTCTTAAGTTTTTTTATTAATAAATCACATTTAGTAATTTTGTCCTTTAATCTATGCAATCTATCTTTTGGATATGATTTTTTCTTTTTTGCATTAGCATATCTTGATTTTAATTTTTTCAATTTATTTTCATAAGGAACAAATTTATTGTTACTATAATGAATTGAAATTTTGTCTTCAAGTTCAGTTCTTCGATCAACATTTAATTTCATTAATCTATCTTCAATTCTTTGTTTAAAATTACCTTGCTCTAAAAGTTCTTTTTTTGTAAAAACTGTTTTTACTTCTTCATTTCCTACAATTTGTTGCCTATTTTCTTTTTTTACTTGTCGAAATGCAGCATATGCTAAGTATCTTAAAAACAAATTTACTTTTTCCTTAGAATATTGGCTGTAATCTTCAAACATCTTACATCTTAAAATTCAGGAATGATTTTTTTTTCTGTTCAGGTTCTCTAGGCATATTCAAAGTTGGTAAGGGTTTAGTACCATTAAATTGATTTGCAGAGGGCGGTATTGAACTAGGTATTGAAGGTTTTGAACTTGATCTTAATGATTGTCTAGGAAGAGAATTAATTCCTTCAGCATCTTCAACCATATCAGCTATAGCAACAATTCCTTTAGCAATTTTCTCATTTTGAATTTCTATTCTTTCAAGTCTTTCAACAATTTTATCTAGTTTTTGTGTAACCAAGACTGCATCATGTGTGTCCATTTTAAGGTCATCAGATGCTTCTGCAAAAATCTTTATTAATGAGTTAATTGATTTTGCTAAATCTTCATTTGAACCATATCTTTCATTATCTTTATTTAATTCATTAATTTGTCTTCGTAATTTATCTGATTCAGAATCCATAGAGTATCACCATAAAAATCAATCATATTTGAGGATATTTAAAATTTGCTATTTTTTTCAAATTTTAAACTTCGAACTTTATCCTAAATGAGATTGTTTAAAATTTGCTATTTTTAACATAGAATTACAACTGTTTCTCAATTTTAGCTACATAAAAACCTTCAGTGTTATTATCTTGAGGCCATAACCTTAATGTTTTTTTAACTTCAGAATTATATTTTTCACCATCAAATTCAGAAATTGTTTTTGACTTAGGAATATTTAATTTAATATCTAGTAATTTTGCTTTTTTATAATTATTTAATAAATATGATACAGTTGCTTCATTTTCAATAGGTTCTGTTGAACAAGTTGAATATACCATAGTTCCACCGGGTTTTAATATTGTAAATCCTGTTTCAATTAATTTACGTTGAGTTGCTGCTAATCTTTCAATCATTGTTGGATTCCAAATCCGTAAAGTCTTAAGACTTTTTCTTATTGTACCTGTACCTGAACATGGAGCATCAACAAGAATTTTATCAAACATTATATTTTTTTTAGCAAACCATTGTCCAAACATCATTGTAATAATTACATTTGTTAATCCCATTCTTTGTACATTAATTCCTAAAGGTTTTAGTCTAATTCCTGTAAAATCATTAGCTATTACAAGTCCTTTATTTTCCATATATTGAGCGATTTGAGTTGTTTTACTTCCAGGTGCAGCGCACATATCAAGAATTAATTCTCCAGGTTTAGGATCTAAAACTATTGGAGGAATCATAGAAGCTGCTTCTTGTACATAATAATAACCTAATGAATGTTCTAATGTGTTTCCAATATCCAATCTTCCTGTTTCATGTTCAACCCAAAAACCTTCTTTACAAAAGGGCACTTGAGTTAATATCCAGCCCCTTTTTTTTAATGCTTTTTTAACTTTAGGAATTGTTGATTTGATTGTATTTATTCTTATAGACCTTGTTAAATATGAAAGACTATATTTTATGTATTCATCATATCTATCCCCTAATAATTTCTTATATCTCTTTTCAAATTCAGGTTTAAATTTTACTTTATTTGTATCTGGGAAAGGTTTTAACTCCATAAACATTTAGAATTAATGGATTGTATAAAATAGTTTGGTTATTTATAATACTTGTAAGATTAAAGTTAAAATTATACATACAACACCTGCAACAAGCATTCTTGATACACTTTTAATGATATTATCTTTAGATATTTTTCCTAAAAAAGCACCTAAAAAACCAAGTAAAATAAATGCTATAATCATAGAAATTACATAAGCTGAAAAAAGATTACCGTTAACAAAAAAAAAAGGAGTTATCACAATTAATGAAGAAATAAATGGGCTCAAACCGTCAGTTACAGTAATAATTTTAACAGCGAAATTTTCAGCTCTTTCAATTTTAGTTGACTTCATGTCTTTAAGTATTGCTTTTTCTAATTCATGAATTTTTTTCTTACGCTCTGCTTTTTCAGTATAATACGCTCCCCACGCACCACTAACTCCCATAGCTATTGATGCACCTAAACCAGTTTTTATAATTACCATTGCACTATCTATACCTGCATAATACGCACCTAGTAAGATACCCATTATTGTAAGAATTCCATCAAAAGAATTATTTGCAAATACTCTTCTAGCAATATTACTAATATTAGAGATTTTATCATACTCTTTATAATTTTTAAGAAATTTTTTAACAAGCATTGTCTTTAATGTGGCGAATCTTGATGTGTTTGTGCTTCCTCAACAATTTCTTTGCCTGAAGCAACTTTATCAATACTATGAATACTAGCCCCTTTATCTTCTATAACTTTCATTATTTCATCATAATTAATAGTAGTTCCTTTAATAGTTATTTTAACATTTTCTACTTTACTATCAATTTCATAAACAGTTATATCTACTCCATCAATATGAGGCAAATCACTGAGTTCTTTGGCAAGTTCTATTATAGAAGGTTGGTGTGGTTTTAGTACATCTAAAACTAATAATCTTATTCTAGCCATTGTATTTTCTACAGCCAATAGAGTATTGGTTACTTTAAATAATTTTTGGTGATTTAGATTTCTTTTATCATATATGGACCTTCTAATTTGTACCCATATTTTTTATAATATTCTCGAGCCCCAATACCCGATATAACTACAATTTTGTCTTTTTTATTTAAGTTTGAAATCTCTTGTGCTTTAGTTAATAATTTGTTTCCTAAACCTTTGTGTTGAATATTTCCTTCATCACCTAAACCTACAGCACTACCAACAACATGCAATTCTCTAATTATTGAACTTGTTTTAGTGATTTCACCACGTAAATTTGAACTAGGAAATCTTAATCTACAATAACCAAATAAATGGTTTCTATTTTTGTCTTCAAAAGTAATAAAAAATTCTTTTCCTTCACTTGCGCCGTATTCTTCAACAAACAATTGTAATTCTTTTTCACTAATTTTCATATTTCTTGAAGCAAGTCCTGCTTCTCTACACCTTATACATTGACAAATAATTTTTTCTTTTGAAGTAATTTTTTCAACATATTGTCTTAAATTTGTTTTGTCAACACCTGCTTCTGTTTGAAATGTTGGGATATCTCTTTGAACTCTCATTATTCTAACCCATCTAGGAATATGTTTTTTAAAATCAGCAATAATTTTTGCTGCAGTTTCTGTAGAAATTGGAACATATTTTTCATGTTTTAATAAATTAAATAATCCGGTTCCTTTCATAACCATTGTAGGATATATTTTATACATATCAGGTCTATAATCTTCATTTTCAAGTGTTTTGATTAATTCTTTTAAATCTTTTTTAGGATTAGATTTAGGAAGTCCAGGCATCATGTGGTAATTTATTTTAAAACCTAGATCTTTTAATATTCTAGTAGAATCAATTGTTGTTTGATTATTATGTCCTCTATTAACAAATTTTAATATTTCATCATTTGTAGTTTGAACACCTAGTTCAACTCTCGTACATCCATATTCAAGAAGCTCATTTCCTTGTTTTAATAATCCATAATCTGGTTTAGTTTCAATTGTTAACCCTACACATCTAATAATACTTTTTTCATTTATTTTTTGTTCTTTTTTAAGTGTGGAATTTCCTTTTAATTTTAACAATTTTTCATGAATTTTTTTAATTCTAAGTGGATCATCTTTATCTCCAGGTAACATAAAAAATTTTTTGAATTTTACAAAATCCAATTCATTATTATTATAAAATAAATTTGAAAAATCATTAAGTGCTTTAAAAATATACATAATAAACTCATCCTTATACTTTTTATCTAATGATAAAAACGTTCCACCTTGTACAATAATTTCTGTTTTTTGTGGATTTTGATGAAGTATTACAAATTGCTCTAATCTATTAAATACAATCAAATAAGGATCATACAAATTTCTAATGGATCTCATTGTTGAAGGTTCTTTACCTGTGTATGATTGAGGTACATCACCAAATTCACTTCCTGGACCACCTGGACAATAAATACAAGTACCATGTGGACATTTATGTGGTTTACACATTAATGCTATAGGTGCAACTCCAGATAGAGTTCTTGTTGGTTTTGTTATTAATTTTAAATTTTTATAATCATCATTATTTGCATGAAGAAGAATTTCAGCGTCAGTAGGAATACGTTTAATTCCATGTTTTTTAGCTAATTTATTTTTTAAAATATTTAGATTATGTTTAGATATTTCTTCTTTTTTTAATATTGAAATGATTTCTGTATAAAAATCCATGATAAAATGAGGAAAGAATATTTGTTTTAAAAAAGTATACTAAATTAGATTCTTAGATTTCTAAATATTTTTTAACTTTTACTACTAACTCATCATTTTCAAATGGTTTTGTAATATAAGCTAAAGATTTTAGTTTTCTAAGGTAACTTTTATCAATTGCTGATAACTTTAAAGCTGTTAAAAAAATAATTTTTAGATCTTTTGTTTTTGGATTAGATCTCAGTTCTTCACAAACATCAAATCCTGACATAATTGGCATCATAATATCTAAAAGTATTAAATCTGGTTTTTTTTTGTTAATTATATTTAAAGCATCTTCACCATTATAAGAACATATTACTTCAATTCCCTCTGCATCAAAAATTGCTTCTATTAGCTTTACCATATGAGGTTCATCATCAACCACAAGAACTTTTTTTTTTGATTTCATATTAATTATCTACTTATAATAAACTCTTTAAAAATGTTACGAATTTTTTTAGAATTAAAATTCTTTTTTAAAAACATTTTACTAATATTAGATTTCATTAAGTATAAAAATAAATATAACATTCAATATGATATGGCAGGATTACTTGATATCAAAAAAATTATTACTCAAAGAACTACAGATCAAAAAGATGTACCTAAACATGTTATTGTTAATCTATATCCTTGTGAAGAGTTTAAAAAAGTTATATCTCTTGCAGATGATTTAATGCAATTGCAAATTAATAAAAATATTCCAATATTAACTCTCTCTCTAGGCAATGAAGAAAATATTGATCAAAAAATCTTATTTAATTATATAGAAAAATTATCAAATTGGATTAATGAAAAGAAAATTAAGTTTACTGTTATAGGTAAATGGTATGAATTAGAAGGACGATTAGTTGAAGAATTAAAAAAATTAAATACTCAAAGTTCTGAATTTGATCATTTTTTCTTGAATTTATGTATTAATTATAATCCTAAACAAGAAATTGCTGATGCTTGTAGAGTAATTATACGAAAAATAATTCAAGATAAGTCTGATATTGATTCAATTTCTCCTGAATTAATTAAAGAAAACATATATAGTTCATTCTTGATACCTCCTGAAATTGTAATTGAACCAAGTTTAGAATTTTCAGGAACATTTTTATGGGACTCTAAGGGAAGTAAAATAACTAATTTAAATAAACCTTTAAGTGATATTAGTATCCAAGATATTGAAAAGAAACTTTAATATATTTTTAATTTTGATTCTATTTGGTATTTCTAAGCACTAGATTTAAATAGCATTTGTCTTTTTTCAATTGACATGGCATTAAAGTATAAAACAACTAAAGATATTCCCGTTTCAAAAAAAATCATTGATCAAGTTATTGGTCAAAAGCATGCGGTTAAAATAGTTAGAAAAGCTGCAGAACAAAGAAGACATGTTTTACTTATAGGTGAACCAGGTACAGGAAAATCTATGCTTGGTCTTGCACTAGCTGAACTTTTACCTAAAGAAAAATTAGTAGATATTTTGTCTTTTCCTAATCCAAATGATGAAAATCAACCTCTTATTAGAACAATGCCGGGAGGAAAAGGAAGAGAATTTGTTGCAAAAGCAAAAGTACAATCTGATTCAAATTTAAAAAATGTAAATATTTTAATGATAATTTTAATTTTAGTTTCAACTTTTTTGCCATATTATCTTTGGAAAAATAATTTTTTTGTACCTGATAATCCTACTGCAAATGCAATTATTTATTCAGCATCTATGGTTACAGGAATGGTATTTGTTTTTGGAATTGTTTTTATGATGAATTTTAATAAAAAAATGGATAAGAAAGTTTTATCACCTAAAGTTATAGTTGATAATTTTGGGAAAAAACAGGCACCTTTTTTTGACGCTACAGGAGCTCACGCTGGAGCTTTATTAGGAGACGTTTTACATGATCCATTTCAATCTGGTGGTCTAGGAACACCTAGCCATGAAAGGGTAATTGCCGGTATGATTCATAAAGGTAATATGGGAGTATTATTTGTTGATGAAATAGCAACATTACAACCTCAAACACAGCAGGAATTGTTATCTGCTCTTCAAGAAGGAAAATATTCAATTACAGGTCAATCTGAAAGAAGTGCTGGAGCTATGGTTAGAACTGAACCAGTCCCATGTAATTTTATTATGATTGCCGCAGGAAATATGGAAACACTTAAACATATGCATCCTGCTTTACGTTCAAGAATTAGAGGATATGGATATGAAGTATTTATGGATGAAACTATTCCAGACACAAAAGAAAATAGAGAAAAAATTGCAGTTTTTGTGGCTCAAGAAGTTAAAAAAGATCAAAAAATTCCTCATTTTTCAAAAACTGCTGTTGAATCAATTATACATGAAGCTCAAAAAAGGGCTAACAGAAAGAATCATTTAACATTAAGACTTAGAGATTTAGGTGGTTTGATTAGAGCTGCAGGAGATATTGCTAAAGAAGAAAAAGCTAAGTTAGTTGAACCTAAACATATTGAAAAAGCAAAACAAGTAGCAAGAACACTAGAACAACAAATTGCTGATAAATATATTGAGAGAAAAAAGGAATATGAAGTAATTAAGACAAAAGGGAAACAAATTGGAAGAGTTAATGGATTAGCAGTAATTGGTGGAGGAGCTGCATTTTCAGGTATAATTTTACCAATTGAATCTGAAGTAACAATGGGTGGGAAAGAAACTCAAGTAATAGCTACAGGTAAATTAGGTGAAATTGCTAAGGAAGCCATAATAAATGTCACTGCTATAGTCAAAAAATTCTTTGGAGAAGACATTAAAGAAAAATATGATATCTATGTCCAATTTCTTCAAACACATGAAGGGGTTGAAGGAGATTCAGCAAGTATTGCTGTAGCTACTACAATAATCTCAGCTCTTAAAAAAATTCCTATCAGACAAGACATTGCAATGACAGGAAGTCTTTCAGTTAGAGGTGAAGTTTTACCAATTGGCGGAGTAACAAGCAAAGTTGAAGCTGCAATTGAAGCTGGATTAAATGCTGTTATTGTACCTAAATCTAATTTAAAAGACATAATTATTAACAATGTTAAATTAAAAAGAATTAAAGTAATTCCAGTAACAACAATCAAAGAAGTCTTAGAACATGCACTTGATTGGAAAGGGAATGAAAAAATTTTAAAAGAAATTAAAGCCGCGAAATGAATGAAAAACATTTTTTAAGGATAGTTTTAATTGTTTCTGTTCTAGGAATAATTTCTTTATTTATTATTGCAAAAAATATTCAAATTAATGACACCACAATTCAAAAAATAAATAATGAAGAAATTAAAGGTAGTATCATTGTTGGTGGAGTAGTAAAAGAAGTACAATCTTCCAATAAATTCACTAAATTAACAATATTTAATGAAAATGAAATTGATGCTGTAGCTTATTCTTATATTAATATTTCAAAAGGAGATAATGTTAAAATCATCGGAAAGTATGAAAACCATCTTTTAATTATAGACGAATTAACTCTCATTTAAATCGAAATATATATAAACCATATCTGTTAATCTCTTTATTGTGGGGTAAATGAATAAACTAGTGCATATAGTAGATGAGTTTATAGAAGGTAAAAACGCTATTTGGAATCATGAAGATTGGCTTGATCTAGTTGAAAATGTTAATAAAAGTGGCATAAATATAAATGAAAATGATCTTGGTGAATTTTTAGAGACTGAAAAAAATGTTTTTTTAGCTAAAAAACAAGGTCTAAAAATAGTATCAAAATCTAAATTAATTAACTTATGTAGATCATTTATTAAAAAAACTAAAGGAAATTATACAAATGATGATTGGCTTAATTTCCTTAATACCTTAAGTTCTATTGGATTTTATAACAAATTTGAATTGAAATATTACTTAGATGCTGAAAAAATAAAATTTCAAAATAGAAATGAAAATAATTTAAAACAAAAATTAGAACAAGCAAAGAATAAAATCAAATCTGAAAAATCATCAATATCGACTCTTAAGAATAATGTTGATAATAATATTCATGCTGTTTCTTCTCTTCAAAAACAACTTATTAGAAGAGATTCACATATTATTAGTCTAAATCATTTAATTGAATCATTAAAACAAGATATTATATCAAATAAAGAAAAAATTAGTGAATTAAAAAATAAATCAAAATCATTATCAAGTGAAAAAACAATAGTTGAAAAAACGCAAAAAACTCTTTTTAGCAAAGAAGAATTACTTCATATTAAAGAAAAAACCTTGAAAGAACAACAACAGGAAATTGAATCAAAAAAATTAGAACTTTTAAAAAAATTAAAAGATTATGATCATTTACAAAAAAAAAATCTTGAACTTTCTACCAAAATATCAAAATTAGAAAATAAAGAAAAAACCAAATATAAACTAACTTTTTTACATAATAAAAAAGATAAACATAATGAAAAACTAATAAACTCATTAAATCAAGAAATTATTCGTCTAAAAAATATTGTTAAACAGCAACAAGAAACATTCAAAACAAGAAATCATGATTTAAATGACGCAGAGTCTAAATTAAAACATTTAGGTAAAGAAATTACCAAAAGCAAAATTGAATTACATAAAAAAGAAGTGTTTGTTAGAACACATGAAAAACCAATATTAGAAAAACAAACACAATTAGATAATCTTAAGAAAAAACTATCAATAAAAGAAAAAAATCTTAATAAGAAACAAATGGAAGTTTCAAATTTGATTTCTGAATCAGAAATTAAAGCAGAGACTGCTAGAAGAAAAATAAAAGAACTTCAATTATTAGAAACTAAATATGTTCTTAAAGAAGATAATTTAAATCAAAGAAAGGAAAATTTGAAAAATTTAATTCAAAAAATCAAAGAAAAAAATGAACATATTAAAAATAAAAAATTAAATTTAATGTCAAAAATTGAAGAATTTGAAAAACAAGACCTGGATTTTCAAAAACAAAAATTAATTTTAGTAAATGAATTAAAACAATTAAAATCTCAAAAAGCACTAATGAAAAAAAGATTTATGCTTTCTTCTAAAAACAAACTTCATTTAAACCAAAAATATATTGATCTTGAAAAAAAAGAAAAAGAATTAAACAATTTGGAGTCATCTTTAAAAAATGATAAAACAGAATTAAACAAACATATAGCAACTATTCTTAATGAAAAAGAATACTATACTAAAAAGAATTTAGAATTAAAAAAATCTAAAAAGAATTTAGAATTATCAAAAAAAGCGTTGATTCGTAAACAAAACTCTATTGATAAAACAACAGTTCTACAAAGTTCCAAAATAAATAGAATTGAGAAACTTAAGCTTAATTTAAGCAAAAAAATCTCTGAATTTAACATTGAAGTATCTGAATTTAAAAAGAAAAAATTAAATTTTGAAAAAAAACAAGCAATGTTTGATAAAAAACAAAAGGAATTTTTACAAAAATCAATTAAATTAGAGAAAAAAATTAATATTATTAATACACAAGAAAATAAACTGAAAACAAAAAAACAAGTATTAAATGAATTAGCAATTGAATTAAATAAAAATCAAGCATTAATTGATAATAAATCAAAACAAACTCTAGATAAGGAAATACTTCATGATTCAATTAGAAAAGATCTAAATAGTAAAGAAAAGAATCTAACTAAAAAAGAAAAAGAAATTGAAGAATCAAGGGTTGAATTAGAAAAAAGAATTAATTCACTTTCAAATGAACTTGATGAAAATCAAGCATTAATTGAATTTTTAAATAAGAAAGAAAAAGATCTTATTGAAAAAGAAAGAGAACTTAATTCTGTTAATGAAATGCTTTCAAAAAAAGCTAAAGCTTTATTCAAAGACAAAGCAATATTAGATAAAGAAAAACAAAGAATTAAATCATTATACAATAAATCAAAAAAAGTAAATAAGCAATTAATTAGTGAAAAAAATGAATTAAAAAGTAAAGAAAAGCACGCAGATAAAATTTTAAAGGAAAAAAAAGAAATTGAATCTCTTAAACAAATTTTAATTAAAAAAAGTAAAGAACTAAATACATTAGAAAAAAAATTAAGTGACCAAAAAAAAGAAGTTGTAAAAGAACAAATCATATTAAAAAAAGAACAAATTAAATTAGCAAAAAAGAAGTGAAAAATTTATGAAAGATCTTATTATTAAAGAGATTGAAAAAGATTTGAAAGCGAAATTACAAGATCGTGAAGATAGTGTTAAATTAAAAGAATTAGAGCTAAAAAAACAATTAATAAATTTTGAAAAAAAACAAAAAATATTAGAAAAAAAATCTAAAAATATAAATGAAAAATTAAGTAAAATTTCAAAAAATAAAAGTATTATTTCTAAAAAAAATATTGAAATTAAAGAAAATTTAAAGAAAATTTCAACAAAAGAACAAAAAATACTAGATTCAATGAAATTAAATGAAATTAAATCTAAAAAAAATTCTCAATCTGAATTTTATATAAAAAATAAACTTAATGAAATTTCAAATCTTGAAAATACAAATCGAGTTAAAACAATTGAAATTGAACAAAAATCAAAGAGAATAAAAGAATTAAGTGATAACTTTGATTTCAAATTAAAAGCCATGAATCTTAAAGAAGCTAGCATTAGATCAAAATTAGGTAAGATTGTTAAAGAAAAATTAAACAAAGAGAAAAATATTGACAATAGATATAATGACAAAAAAAGAAAATTAGAAGAACATTTTAACCATAATAAAGAAATATTAGATTCTAAAAAAAAGGATTTAGAAAAGTTAGAAAATTTATTGGATAAAAAACATAAAGAATTAGATATTACATCAAATGAATTAGAAAAATATTCACATAAACTAAATTCTAGATTTAAAAAATTAAATGCTTTTGAAATAGAACATAAATCAAATTTATCAGAAATACATCATAGAACTAAACTTCTAAATTTAACTATGAAAAAATTGGATGCTGAAAGAAATAAATTAAAAATGTATGAAATCTCCTTAAATAATAAAGAACGCTCTTTAAAAAAACTTCAAAAAAATATTAATGAAAAAGAAGTAAATATTAAAGAACGTGAAAAAAATATAAATAAAAAAACTGATGAACTTTCAATTGCTCAAAATAAATTATTAGAAAAAGATCATTTAACTAAAAAAAATAAAGAACATTTAATTTCACAAATTAAATTAGTTGATTTAAAACATTCTGAATACACATCAAAAAAACGTGAACTTGACCTAAAATCAGATTTATTATTTGAAAAAGAACGACATTTAATAGAACTTGATAAGGAATTAAATAAAAAGAATGTAAAAATTAAAGAAAAAAATTCAAATCTTAATCAAAAAGAGAAATTTTTAATTGATAGAGAAAAAAGATTAGACACTCTAGAAAAATCTCTTAATGAAACTGAAAAAAATTTAATTCTACAAATTGAGAATTTAGAAATTAACGAAACTTCAATTGCTTCAAAATCTAAAGAACTTGATTCTTTTGAACTTCATTTAAATAAAAAAGAAAGTAGATTACAAAAATGGGAAGATAAATTTGAAAGCAAAAAAAAATTATTTGAAGAAAAAATTATTGAATTTAATAAACTTGAACAAACATACAAAAATGAAAAAAACTCTTTGAAAAATTTAGAAAAAGAGCTTGAAAATAAGGAAAAAAATATCAATATTTCTTTTAATAAGTTACAGTTAAAAAAAAGTAAAGTAGAACTTGAGATTAAAAAACTTCATTCATTAAAAAGAGGTTTGCTTAAAAAAATTGAATCTATTAATAAAAAAGAAATTGAATTAGAAGAAGAAAAAAATCAATTTTTTAATAATAAAGATAAATTAAAGTATGATGTTGAAAATTTAATGGATCTTAGAAAAAGTGAAGAAGAAAAAATATATGAATTAAGACAAAAAATCAAAGAACTTGAAATTAAATCTGAGAAACATAACCATAAAATTGATAAAAAATATAGTAAAATTTTACAAAGAGAAGAAAACCTCAAAGAAGCTGAACAAGAAATAAAAGAAGGTAAAGATCATCTTGATAAATTAAGAACACACTACATTAGTGAATTAAATAAATTGAAACAAAGCCAAGATGAGTTAATAAAATACAAAAATACTGTTAAAAAAATTAAGGAATTTATGTAACTTATTCAAATTCTTTATCTAAATCGTCTTCATCGACAGTTTCATCATATGCTGAATCATATCCTTTCATAAAACCTTCTTCTTCAGGAGTAATTTCATCGTCATCTAATTGGTCTTTTGGTGACTCATTAATTGAATCATCATAAACTTCATCCTCAAAATCATTTGCCATTTTGAGCCCTCCTCATAACCACTTAATTGCAGTTATATCTTTTTTTTGGTGTGTAGACCTTATTTTAAATACTTTTCGTTTTATTTTCACTTTAAAAAAATATTGATTTTAAGAAAATAAGTGAAATCAAGAGCTTTTAGCCTGATTTTTAACTTTGTTAATTGCTTGACTAATTTTTTCTTTATCGCCTAAATAATAATGTTTTATAGGCTTAAATTTAGAATTTAACTCATAAACTAAAGGAATTCCTGTTGGGATATTTAAATTAGGAATTTCTTTATTTGAAATTTTATCCAAATATTTAACTAATGCTCTAAGACTATTACCATGAGCACTAATAATTATTTTTCTTCCTTTTTTTATATTCTTTAATATTTCTTCTTTATAATAAGGCAAAACTCTATTTATTGTATCTTTTAAACATTCTCCATAAGGTAAATCTTTTCTAAGTATATTTTTATATAAAGGATCATGGCCTGGCCACCGTATATCTTTTTTTGTTAATAATGGAGGTCTCACATTATAACTTCTTCTCCAAATATGAACTTGTTTTTCACCCTCTTTTTTACATGTTTCTGTTTTATTTAGGCCTTGTAATGCTCCATAATGTCTTTCATTTAGTTTCCAAGAATAAATTACAGAAATTTTCAAATTCATTTCCTTAAGAGCATAATCGAGTGTTTTAGTGGCTCTCTTTAGAACTGAAGTATAAGCCAAGTCAAATACAAAGCCTTGTTTTTTCAATATTTTTCCCGCTTCCTTTGCTTCATTTATTCCTTGTTTAGATAACCCTACATCAGTCCATCCTGTAAATTTATTTGACTTATTCCAGACTGATTGGCCATGCCGAAGTAAAACTAGTTTATACATATTTAGAATTTATTCATTTATAGTTTTTATATCTTTAGTTTTTTTATAAGGTAAATTAATATCTTCAAAAATTGATTTAAGTTTATTTTTTTGTTCTCCTGTTAAACCTTTCCAATCTAATAGAGCAAAATTAACTATACCTTTAGTAGATGAAATCATTTCTAAAACTGTGTCCTTAGTTAATTTTTCAACAGCATATTTAGGACAAATATGAGACATTGTAATGTTAGAATTTAATTCGATTTTATTAAAATTAGAACAATAATGCATTCCTCCAAATCCAATAACAATTTCTTGATCCTTTGTTTCAAATGAATCAATAGTTTGAATAATTGTATTTGCTATAATATTTGCAGCTAATTTATCTAACCATTGTTCTTTATTTGAGCCTATTTCAATGTAAAAACAAGGTGTTTTTAAATTTGGTCCATGATGTGTTGCTTCAAGTGATACTAAATAATTTGAATCTTTGGCATTTTTGTTTAATAAAATAAAAGCCTGCTTTGCTAATCTAGGTGCACTCATGCATAAAACATTATCAATACCTCCATATTCAGCCCGTTCAAAATTTCCTGGAAAATGAATTGAAAGAGTTTTTTCACCAGATTTACTTTGATGTCTAGTTGCAAAAATTACATAATCTGAATCAAAATATTCTTCTTTAAGATTCACTGTTTCATCTTCAATAACTACTAAATTAACATTAGACTTATCTGAAATATTTTTTTTAATTAATTCTTCATAAATATTCATTCCTGCTAGATCTTTTTTTGAAACAATTATTGTGAATTTCATAATGAACATTAATTAAATTAGAATTATAAAACTTTTCTAAAATGAATAGTTATAAAACGATAATTATTTATAGCACAATTTTTATACTTTTTATCTATGAATCATACTTATAGAAAATTTGGTCCAACTTTAGTTGTTTTAATATTACTCTATTTTGCATATATTATTCTTAAACCATTTTTAATGCCTATGATTACTGTTTCAATTTTATCATATTTATTTTATCCTATTTACAAGAAAATTTCAAGCAAAATCAAAAGTAGAGGTTGGTCTGCTGTAATTATGATATTACTCATATTTTTAATTTTCATTGTTCCTATATCGTATATTACTGGAACTTTAATTAATGAAATACCTGATGTTTTTGAAAATATTGTATATGTTGCTGATCATGCATATTTAGTTAATGATTTTTTAACCGATGTATATGCTAATTTTGGTGTTTCATTTGATTTAACCAATCTTGTTTCAACTATTGCCTCCAAAATATTAATATTTCTTCAAAATTCACTTGGAGCAATTCCAGGACATGCTTTTAACATTAGTTTAGGATTGTTTTTTATGTTCTTTTTCTTTAAAGAAGGACCAAACATGATTCATGGTATTAGTGAAATTTTGCCTTTTGGTAAAAAAAGATCATTAGTAATTTTTGAAAAAGTTAAAGATATGATTGATGCAGTTGTTTATGGTCAACTAATTACTGCCATAATCCAATTTGTACTTTTACTTTTAGCATATTCAATTTTAGGAGTTAAAGCACCTATTTTTTGGGCAATTACAACTTTCTTTTTTTCAATGATACCTGTTGTAGGTCCAGCTATTATTTATGTTCCAATTAGTGCAATTATGATTATTAAAGGATTTGTTGGAACTAACACAATTTTAGCTGTAAAAGGAATTATCCTTTTAGTTTTTGGATTTGGAATTGTCAGCTCAGTAGATAATTTAGTCAAACCTTTAGTTATCAGTGGAAAAGTTAAAGTTCATCCAGCCCTTATTTTAATTGGAGTTATTGGAGGAATTATTGCTTATGGAATGATTGGACTTGTTTTAGGACCAATGATACTAGTATTACTTCTAACAATATTTGAAACATATAAAATTCCAAAGCTTTAGAATTTTGACAAATAAATATTTAAACTATCTGTGTTTCTATCGACATATTATATTTTATTTGCCACGATCGCATTAGGTCCGCTAACCTTTAATAAGGTTAGAAACCAAATAGATGCGACATACGCACAAAAAAAGTGCTTAGTCACATAAGATATATCATTTTGCCACGATCGCATAATCCGGTATTGCGCTGGCCTTGAGAGCCAGTCCCTTTGGGATTGCCGGTTCAAATCCGGCTCGTGGCGCTTTTTTTATTGTAATTGTTTGATCGAATTTTTTAAATTTTTGAAGCTTTCCATATTTATTTTTGTTTTAATAAAATTGAAATTATATATGTGAGAAACATTTAAAAATATCTTTAATTAACCATATTAGTATGGCAGCAGACGAAATTAAATGTCCAAAATGGAAAGGAAAAATGGAAAAAGGAAAAATATTGTCACCTAAATCATCAAAATGGGTAAAAGGAAAACCTTTAACAACACTTTCGGTTCTAAAAGGTGAAATTATTTGGACATATAGATGTTCTAGTTGTGGTTATTTAGAATCTTATGCATAAAAAAACCATAAGAAAATTTTAAATATAGGATTATCTAACCCAATAACCAATGGAAGTGATGGGAGGATCAGGTATTGGATCAATTCTTGGAATTTTAATAATAATTATTGTTTTAATATTAAGTTTAGTATTATCTTTATTCTTATACTTTTTGCCTTCAATAATTGCTAGGAAAAAAGATAATTTTACTGTTATAATTTTGTTAAATATGTTTCTTTGCTGGATACCTGGTGTATGGTTGATAATTTTAATAGTTGCAATTGCATCCGGGCGTAAAATTGCAAATGGTGGGAATAATGTTATAATTCAACAAAATATTTCTGCTTCAGGTTCTAAGAAAAAAGGGGCTAAAAATGTATCTCAAAACGCTCAACAAGGAACAGGAGGAAAAAATAACTCTAACTTTCCAACTTGGTTAATTATACTCCTTGGAGTTTTTGTTTTAATATTCATATTAGTATTTGTTGGACTATTAATTATGATTTTTGCTGGAAATATTGGTTCTTTTCAACAAGGTTATGCTTACTCTTTAATTTAAAATTAGTATAAATGACGTATTTTGAATTGCTTTTAATGAATGTTTTGCATTTTTTTTCATATAAATAAGTCTACCAGGTTCCATACTTATTTCTTCACCTTCAAGATTAAATATACCTTTTCCTTCAATAACTTGTACATAACCTTCTTTAGTTGATGTATGATCTCCTATATCAGTATTAGCTGCCATACAAAATAATGTTACTTGAGTGTTTACTTCTTTAAAAATAACATTACTCAAAATTCCATCTTTTGAATATTTAATTAAGTCAAAAATATTTTTATTAGTCATTTTATCACCTATTTTTCTAAAACATTACATCTTATTTTAATCTAATGTTTAAAAGTTCATTTAGCATTTATTATTATTTTTTCTTAGAAACTTATTTAATCTTTGAACAGAATTAAACAACTTATGAAAACAATTCTATTAACAAATGATGATGGATATGATTCATCTGGATTTTATCCTTTACTTGAAGAACTTGACAAAGAATTTAATGTTGAAACACTTGTGCCTGATACTGAAAGAAGTTGGGTAGCTAAGTCTATTTCAAGATTTAACAAACTCTCATATAAAGAGATTAAACTAAATGATCGTTTAATATATGCACTTAATGGAACTCCTGCTGATTGTGCTCAAATTGGAATTCATGATGTGTGTAAAAAACTGCCTGATTTAGTTGTTTCAGGAATTAATCTAGGTGTTAATATTGGTCATGGATTTATTTTAAGTTCTGGCACAGTTGGTGCTGCTATGGAAGCTTCTATTAATGGTATAAGAGCAATATCTTCTTCACTACGTCTGCCCTTAAAGAATCTAGAAGATAAAAAAGAATTATTCAAGCCTCATACTTATGAAGTTTTTAGAAATGCCGCTAAAATTACAGCTAAAATTGTCAAGACTTTTGAAAATATTCCATTTCCTAAAGGAATTGATTTAATTACAATTAACATTCCATATGAAGCGGATTTAAATTCAAAAATTGAAATAACTAAGCCATTTAGAAATCATTATGGAAAATTATTTCATAAAGAAGGAAATGAATTTGTTCATAAAAATCCAAAATTTGATAATATTAAAACTGTTCCAGGTACTGATTTACATGCTCTAATGAATGGAAATATTTCAGTTACTCCATTAAATTTAGAATTAGCTTCAAAAGAAACAATGGATGCCTTTGAAAAATTATTTTTTGAGAATTGGAATTAATCAATAACAATAATTTGATTTCTACTTCCTATCCTTACTTGAGGTCCCCAGGTTAATGTTCCCATAGAAACAATAATTTTTGATCCTTTATAATCATGAATTCCTCTTGTAAACTTAAAAAACAAATTTACAAATATTGTAAAAGGAAAAAATTGTCCTCCATGAGTATGACCTGATAACACTAAATCAATTTTATGTTTTGCTGCTGCTTTTTCTCCTAAAGGTTCGTGAATCATTAAAATTGATTTTCCTTTAATTTTTGTTTTATTAATTACAATTTCAGGATCACTTTTATAATCTGCACCAAGTATTGTTAAATCTTTTATATAAACAGACTCATCATTTAGTATTTTTATATCTGCAGTCTTAAGCTGTTCTTCAATTTTTTTCTTCCCATCATAAAACTCATGATTTCCATGAATCATATATTTAGGTGCCTTAATTTTTTTAAGTGAATCAAACATATGAGAATCTAATTTTGTTGACATATCAGCTAAATCTCCAGTTATTAAAACAATATCAGGTTTTAATTTGTTTGTTATCTGAATTACTTTTTCTACTCTATTTTCTCTATTTGCAGGTCCAATATGAACATCTGTTAATTGTACAATTCTTTTTCCTAGACCAACATCATATTTTTGAACATATATGTTTCTTGAATTAAGATACCCATATCCTGTTAAAATTAATGTTAGAAAAAAAACATACAACCGAGGAATTTTAAAAATATCTGCTATTAAAAAATATACAAATAACTGAGAAAAAATTGCAAAAGACATCATTGAAATAAAATATAGTACTCTTGAAAACCCAGATGGTTTCTTTTGATTTAAACCCATTGATACCCAAACAAAAATAACGATTAAAGTTGAAATTAGTATTCCATATTTAACTGATTTTAATACAAAATAATTCATAAACCAAATTATTGTTGAGAAAATTATTGGCATTAAATATTGTAACATTTTTTACTGATATTTTCGTGCCTTTTTATGTCTTACCCTAATAATTTTAAAACACTATGTCCAAAACTTGTAAATAAAAAAATATTAAATAAAATATTTACAGTATTAAACACAACTAAAGTAATTGTATTAGCACCAATTAATTTTGCAAAAATAAATGAAAAAACATTGTAAATCAATGTAATAATTATTCCTAAAATTATAATATCAATACTTCTAAAAAAATAAGAAAAATATCCTATTAATATATATTGAATAATTGTAGGAAAAAAATACTTTGAAATTCTTCTTTCAGCAATATAATTTGCAAGTATAGATAAACTTCCCATAACTGCACCAATTTTAGGTCCAAATGAAACACTAACAATTACTGTTGAAAATAAAATATATTCAATTCCAAAAAAATATTTTCTAATAAGTAATGTAGGTATTTTTCTTTTAATAAAAGCAACAATAAAATTAAAACCAACAATTACTAAAAGAAGTCCTAAACGTTTTAATGAATCAAAGGTAAAGAATAGAATTAAAACTATTGATATTATTAGAGCAAATCTAAGTAATTTATTTCGCTTTTGCTTTTCTTCTATAGATAGTGAATGTGTTTCCAACTTTTGACACCAATTCGCTCCCAGTTTTTGTTAGGACAAATTCAATTATTTGTTTTATATCCTCAATAGGACAATTATTTAGAACTTTAATTTTAATTATATATCTTTTTTTAAGTAATTTTTCTACTTCAATAACAACATTCTCATTTATTCCATTTTTACCAATTCTTAAAACTGGTTGCAAATTCTTTGCATGTTGCTTAAGTTTAATTTTATCCATTTATTTAACGAAGTAAAAGGTGCTTTAAAAAGTTATTTACGTTCAAACAATAAAATAACTTTAAATATAAGAATTTAATAAATCAGAAAATGGTAGATCATATATATTCAAATGAAGAAATACTAGAGCAACATTAGACTATTTATTGCAAGAAGTACCTGGAATTAAGGAGATTACTAAACCTAAATCAAATTCACTTTGGGGAGTTAGTGTACATTTTGATGATGAGACTCGTAAACAATTAGGATATGAAGGACATTGGTTTGGAATCCCCTTACCCTTTCTAAAATTCCAAATCGATGGTCCTTGGGGTTTTACTTTTGGATATGATAAAAAAGATCTAGATACTTTAACTATTGGTGGTTTAAGCAATACATATATTGAACAACAAGTAATCGATCATTTTAATGAACATATAATTAAACCTATTAATGTAAAATTAAGTGATCAAGAATTACCTAATTTACAATTAAATAATCCTAAATACACTTCAACAGTTGCATTACCAGAACTTACAAGAAAATTCTATGATAAAGTAATGCATGAAGAATAGTATTTAGAAATATATTTTAAAATCAAAGAGAACTACCAACAGGTAAAATCTTAACAATATCATCTAAGTCATCATGATTAAATTGTTTTTTTATTTTTTTAGCAATATCTGAGGTTTTTTTATTTCCTTGTTTTATTTCTATATATTTTTCACAATGTTTTTTAATTGCTAAATATGGAGCAGACATCATCAAATCATTATATTTTCCAATATACAATTTTAATGAAACTGATAAAATAGTTTTTTTTCCATAAATCATAAATGATCCTTTTCCTATAAATTCTCCTGAAGGTGCTTCTTTAGTTACTTGATCTGGAGTAACATAAAATATATCCATAACACCTAAACCAAGTTTCCACGCTTTTGAATAACATGCAACAAAAACTGCACATTCTTCTAAAGCTTCTTTTGAAGGTTTTTTTCCTTCAGTTTTTAATACACCAAAAGGACTTCCTGACATTTCAGAATGAAATACAATATCATGATTATCTGTATGTTTTTTAATAATAATTTCATTAGTTGTAGCATCCCTTCCTGCAATAAACAACATATCTTCATTAGTATAAAACCATCTGAATTTTTCAAACCAATGAATTTTTCTCTTCTTTTTTATTACTTGTTTTTGAATTTCAGCAGGTTTAATTTTTTCAAGTTTTTCATGAGATTTTTCCAAAGCAATCGTTGCTCCTTCTAATTGCTTTTTTGCTTTTTTAGCTTGTTCAAAATATATTGAGGCATTTTGTTCAACAGATTTTGTATAATTAAGACTAATTCGCATAACTTCTTAGAAGTATACTTCCTTAATAAATATTTACTGATATATTAGAGATTTTCTATGTTTTATATCTAATCTAAATTCAGATTTTTGCTCTTTTTTAATATTCATTAATTTTACTAGAATCATTGGAACAATAACACTTGAAATAATACTTACAAAAATAATTGAAGAGTAGATTTCACTAGTAAAAATTCCATTTTGAAACGCAACAAGAGCTGCTAAAGCAGCAATTTCACCTATTGGACTTAAACCAATTCCTACAATGATTGATTCTTTTTTTGTAAGCTTTGTTTTTCCAATTCTACAAGCATAATATCCACCTATTAACTTTCCTAAAATTGCTGCTCCAAGTAAACAAACTACAATTAATATGTTTTTTAGAGGATCAAATAAACTATTAACTAATAATCCAAGTGAAACAAAAAATATTGATCCAAATATCATTTCTAGATATTCGGCTCCAATTCTAAAATCCCTGTCTTTTATATGTTCTAAAGCTAATCCTGCTACAAAAGCTCCCATAATAGTTGATAATCCTACAATTTCAGATATTGCTGCAAAAAAAAAGCAATCATTAAACTAAAAGTAAATCCAATTTTTTTATGTCCATTCATTAAACCCCAATATTCAATTTTTTTAAGATATTTTGATAGTTTTTTTCCAATTTTAAAAAAAGCAAATATAAATAAAATAGACAAAAAAACTTTGAAAAAAATTGTACTTAATGTCATTTTTGTTTTAATTGCACTAACAACAATTGAAAAAATTATAAGTCCAATTATATCATTTATTGCTGATCCACCCATAATTATTTTTCCTATTGTAGATTTAATTTTTCCTGTTTCTTTAAGTAAACTAGCAACAACTGCAGTACTTGTTGATACAATTGCTGTAGCAATAAATACACCTTGTAGTGAACTAAACCCAAATAATAGTGAAACAATAAACCCAAAACTCCATGTAACTCCTGCACTTATGATTGCAACACCAATATTTTTTTTTGTATATACTTCACTAAATTTACACTCTAATCCAACTAAAAATATTAAGAAAATTATTCCAAGTTCAGCTAAATTCTTTACTACTTCATTATATGTAACAACTCCTAAAACAGCTGGACCAATAATTATTCCTAAAATTATTTGACCAACAAGTGCAGATTGATTTGTTTTAGATGCTAAAAAAGCACCTAGAATAATTGCTAGCATAAATACAGCCATTTCTCCCCCTAAATGTGTAACTTCAAACATTTTGCAGTACCTTCAACAAATTAAATATACAAATTTGTATATTAATATAGAATTAAGGTATTGTTGAATATATAAACTTTGGTTTAATTTTTTATGTAAAAAAGAAATTTAAACAATATAAAATACAAAATAACAATTAAGCAGATACTGAACATATCTGAGGTTCAGTAATTTTTTCAATATCATAATTTAAACCAGTTCCTTGCTTATCTTGTGTGCTTGGCTTACCATGTGCTTTATTTGAACTTACCCAATTATATACCGCTGCACCACCTAGTAATGTTAGCATAAAAGCATCAGCTAGCCCTGTATGACCTGCATTATATCCTCTTAATGCTGATGCTACGGCAATACCTCCGGCTAAAGAACCTAAATTATAAGCATTTGTTACAGTTCCCCAATATCTTGTTGATAATGCATCTCGATCAATATTAACAGGTCTTTGATTTGCTTCATCCATATAACCCCTTAATAGACCTAAACTATGTAAATACGTAAACATTCTACTAACTTGACCATTTAATCTATACCTTGCTGCTTGAATAACACTGCTTCCAGCCTGCATGCCTATATTTAATAATTTTGAACCCATTAATGAAATTGGAAAATAGTTAGTTGCATATGTTAAACCTACTAATGAAGCAGTTTTAATTGCATCAATTTTATTCATCAAATTTACATTGGCCAAATTCTTTGGAGCTTCCGCTCGTATATCTTCAGGATGAATATCTTTATCTAATTCATTCAATACATCTTGTAAAATTATTTCTCTTTCAACACCATATGTTCCATTTTTACCATATTTTGTGATTAGTAGATTTACTAATGTAGTTTCATTTAATTGCTCGAAATCATTTTCTGCTAAGATTTTATTCATTTCAGATACTGTTGCTTCAATATGTGCTTGAGCAGTACCTAGTTCAGATCCAGAATACCTAAAATCTGCAATTTCTGATATTTGATTTTCAAGTAATTTTAATGGACCTTGCTCATGAGAAAGAGCATTTCTTTTTCCTAAAGTATTCATCAAAAGATAATTTGTAGCTAAAAACGCCATTGTAGCAACTACGTTAGCATCAACCTGAGTTAATGCATTATCTGCAGAAATAAGTGCCATTTTTGTAAAAACATACAAGGATAATGCACTATATCCTAATCCTCTAGAAAATGCATTTGAAATAGTTTCTTTTACACTGGGAAAATAATCATACAATAATCTCATTTCTTTGTGTTTTGTTCCATAAAAAAAATCACCAAACTTTTGTTTATTAGATCTTGATCTTCTCCATGATTTCTCACCATCTCTACTTAAACAATCTTTGCCAATTTTATGTTCTAAATCAATTTGTAGAGGAAAAGTTGTACTTGACCAATTTTCAATTTCACCCTTAGTATGTGGAGATAATATTAATGAGTCATATGATTTTTTAAATTTTACAGAACCGATATCTTCATCACATGGTATAATGTTACTGTATATGAACCATTGTTTCCATTTTTTTTTTCTTGATCAACTATTCTAATCTGATCGTAAGGCTTTAACCAACTTCTTTTTTGTAATCTATGTAATCCTTCCTGAATTATATCTTCAATAGTTGTTTTTTTTGATAACTCACCTGTTTTTGTATTCTCAATAAATATTATATCTTCTTCACTTTTAATTTGATCAAGGATTGTACTATATTCACGATCTAATCCAAAGTTTATAGCAGCTCTTCTAGAAATAATTAATTTTCTTTGTTTTTTTGTTTCTGAAATCCTATGTGGTACATCTGAAGTGAAACCTATTTCAACTAATTCTTCAAGATTTTCTGGAGCTGTTTCAAATTGCATATGTTTCACTAACTTGAAGTAGTAAAACTAAGTTGTTTAAAAATAAATAGTATAAAAAAAATAAACTAGAAGGTTTAATAATTACATTCCTGCGTCTTTTAATGTATCATTAGAAGGCCAAACTGTTTCATCATCGATTTTAGGTATAACAGTCATTAAAAGCTCTTTTACTCTATCTAAATTGTTTTTCATAGTTTCTAATACTGCTGCGTGACTGACTTGTTGATCTTTCCAAGTGTCATAATCTGTTACCATTGCAATATTAGCATAACTAATTTCTGCTTCTCTAGCTAAAACTACTTCAGGAACAAGAGTCATATTAATAATATCTGAGTCCCAAGATTGATATATTTTTGATTCTGCTTTTGAACTAAATCTAGGTCCTTCAATAACAACACAAGTTCCATTTTTATGATGTCTATAACCTAATTTTTCTGCTTGATCAACTAATACTTTTCTTAGATTAGGACAAAAAGGTTCAGCAACTGAAATATGAACACTACCATATAAAGTTTGATCTCTTTTAGTTGTTCTATCTACAAATTGATCTGTAAAAACAAAATCACCAGGTTTTAATTCTTCTTTTAATGATCCTACTGCAGAAACAGTAATTAATCTTTTACATCCAAGTTTTTTAAATGCCCAAATGTTTGCTTTATATGGAACATTTGTAGGATTAAAAGAATGATTTTTACCATGCCTAGGTAAAATATAAACTGTTTTACCTCCAATTTCTCCTTTTGTAAAAACATCAGAAGGTGCCCCATAAGGAGTGTGAACTTTAACTTCTTCAATATTTTTCAATAATTCTGGATCATATACCCCTGATCCCCCAATCAGTCCTATTGCCATATCTGTAAATCACCCATATTTAAGAGGTTTAAATTTCATTTAAAAAGATTTATATAATAAAAAAGGTATATTAGAATAAAATTATTTCTTAACTTTATCACTAACAATAGCTGAATTTCCCTTTGGATCTGTTATAGTCAATGTTATTTTTTCTCTTCCCCAAATAACTTTTTGAATTTTTTTTAGTTGGTTCTTTGCTTTTTTTCTTATTGACTTATCTTCATCATCTCTTTTAGATTCAATAATTTTTTTAATTCTATTTAAAATTCCTTCAACGTTAGTTATATATCCATTAGAAATTGGTCCTGGTGTAATTTCAACTAATCTTGGTATTTTTATAGTGGCAGTACTTGATTTAATTACACGAATGTTTAGATCTTCTTCTGATTCAATTTCAATAGTCTGCTTAATTGCTTTACCATCAGATTCAAGCTCAACATCCGCCATGTGATAATCACATTCAGAACAATCCATTGAAAAAACAAAACTCATACCAAAATAAGGTATTTCTCTAGTGATCTCTCTTAATGTTAATGTCTTTTTACTACACATAGGGCATGGTTGCCCTTCCAATATGTCTATTTGATCTGCCATAAAAAGATAAAAGAATCCTTCTTTTTTAAACTTTTTTATGAATTTATTTTTAGGATAAAAATTTCATTTGAATTTTATTTGCTAAGTTTTCTCCAATTAATTTACTACATAACTTAGTACAATGTCCATAGTAACCAACATACACAGTATTTAAACTCACTCCTTGTTTGTCTATAAACAGTGAATCATATTTATTTTTAATTAAGTCTTTATTAAGAATAGTATTAGAATCAACAATTAAAACATCCTCATTATCGTCAAAAATATTCTGAATAAAGTCAGTATTTAATGCTGGATATTGCATTACAATTAAAGATATATTCTTATTATCTAGGTAGTTATGAAGATACTTAAGATTCTTTTTTGTTTCATCATAAGAATTTAAATAATTTGGATAATAATTATTTTCACTTAACAATAACCTTGCTTCATCTTCTTTACCCATTTTAAGTAAATTTAGTCCTAAAGCTTCAATTGAGTCTTTTGTTGAATTAAAACTATTTGATAAATTAAAATAATGTTCTGCTTTTATTAGATCTCCCTCAAACATATTAACCACACCTAAACCAAATATTTTCTCACTTTCATTAGAAATATTTTCATAATAATTTTTTGCATATACTAAATTATTTTGAAAAATTAACTCTTTGGCAGCTTCTAAAGATTTTTCTTTTGTATTTTTTTTGCTAAATAATTTTAGCTTTAAATTATTGGAAAAAAAGTAATATAATTATATATTAAATTTTCAGAAAGTAAATATTTTAAATGATTTACAAACTTTGAATTGTATTTATTTACTCTTTCGATATTTCCGAGCATTATAATTACAAAATCGATTTTTTCATATTTTTCAATTATGTTTTCAATATTATTTACATAATACTTTGAAGTTTTACCTGGAATTGCTAAATTAATAATTTCCAAACTTAAATTTTTTGAATTGTTATTAATTTTTTTGTCAAAAAATAATGGCCACGCATATTTACCTGTTGACATTGAATCACCTAAAATTATAACTCTATGAGATGGATCCTTAATCTCACTTAGTTCTTGTTTCAATGTTCTTTCAAAATATTGGTTTTGTAAAAAAACTAGAGATAATTCAATAATCACAAATGCAAGCAAAATACCAAAAAAAATAGCAAGATATTTTTTTGCTTTATACATAATCAAAATAAACAAATTTACCTTTATAAATGTTCCATGTTTTTTAATACAAATATGATATCCGTCTTTATAAGGAACGATAACTATTTAAATCTCCAGTAAATTCAAAACCCCATGGCAACCGAAGTAGTTGAAGTCTTAGTTCAAGGAGGAAAAGCAACAGCTGCACCACCATTAGGTCCAGCATTAGGTCCACTTGGAGTCAATATAGGTCAAATAGTCGCTGATATTAACAAAAAAACAGGAGATTTTGCAGGTATGCAAGTTCCAGTAAAAGTTTCAGTTGATTCTGATACAAAAGAATATAAAATTTCTATTGGTACACCACCAACATCTCAATTATTAATTAAAGAAACAGGTATTAAAAATGGTTCTGGAACTCCTAACACAGCATTTGTAGCTGATTTAAAAATGGAGCAAATTATTAAAATTTCAAAAATGAAAGAAGATGCTCTTTTAGGAAAAGATCCTATAATGAGAGTTAAAGAAATTTTAGGAACATGCCAATCAATGGGAATTAAAGTTGAGGGAAAAGCAGTACCTGAATTTTTAGAAGAATTAAAATTAGGAAAATATGATCAGAAAATTGTTTCTGGTAAAACTAAATTAAGTGCACAAGAACTTCAAGATCAAGAAGATGAAAGAGTTAGAATGCAAAAAGAAATGGAAGAGAAAAGAGATGAATTCGTAGCTAAAGCTAATGAAATTCTAGCTAACATGAAAGATGCTGATAGAAAAGATATTGAAGCCGCAATGCTTGAAGCTGAACTTCCACTGCAAATAATTAGTGAATTCTTACCTGTTGAAGAAAAGAAAGAAGCAGCAACTGAACAACCAGCAGAAGAAAAACCTGCTGAATAAAATTTTTCTTAATATTTTTTTAATATTTTATTATTACGTATTAAAGATATAGACTGAACCTTTTTCTTTAGCTAATTGATTAAATCTCATAAGCAAAATATCATATACAAATTTAATTTCCATAGGATGGAATACAAGTTTTAATACTTCTTCAACATTATCTTGTTGATATTCAAGTAGTATTTTTTCTTTTCCTTGTGAAAACAAATAGGTTCTAATTGCTTTATCGCTATCTGTTAAAGAAAGAATTTGTTCTTTTGAAAACCCAATATTATCAAGATATATTTGTGCTTCATTATACATTTGTTTTAATGCATTTTTTCCCTTTATTGCTTTTACAGATATTTGTTTTAACATATCAGTAGTAAATCTGCAAATACTATATAAATCTTTCGTTTTATTTGTCACTTAAGAGTTGTAACTAAATAAAGAAAAATATTTATAGTGAACTTATTCATTTTATAATAAAATGGCAAAAAAAGGAGTTCATCATAAAACAGCTCACCGCAAATCATCTGGTGAAAGTAGAAAACATGACCACCACTTACATCCTAAAAAATTAGGTATTGCATTAGGATTAACAGCTTCAATTTACATTTTAATATTAAGTGTTAGTGCTGCGTGGCTTGGTTGGGGTACAGCGTTTGTTCATATGCTTAGTTCAGTGTATGTAGGTTACAACTTAAGCTTTCTAGGAATCTTACTTGGAATGGTATGGGCTTTTGTAGATTTCTTTGTAGCCGGATTAATATTTGCATGTATTTTCAATAAAGTACAAAAATGTGAATGTAAATGTTCACTAGGTTTTTGCAAGAAATAATTTTTTTATTTTATCTATGTCTGGGAAAGTCCATTTAAAGGATTTCCATTCTTTATTTTCTTTAACTAGCTGTAGATCTACATAAACTCCATCTCCAACAAATATTCTATGTGCTCTTTCTTTAAAACTTGCTAAAACAAATGAATTTTTAGTTACATATCCACAATCAATATTTATGAATCTTTGTCCAATTTGTGAATATTTCATCTCAATTTGAAAACAATAATGCTTAATTTTAACAATATCTACCATTTGAATTTGATCAAAGATTAAATATATTTTTTTTAATTCTTTTCCAAATTCTTCTTCATAAAACTTAGTAAAATTAAAATCAAACACTTCAGTTTGTTTTTTGATTTCCCCAAATTCTTTAATTAAGATTTCTAGAACTTCATTATAGACTTTCTCATCTCTATACATTAAACTAATGATTAAATTTGCATTTTTTGGTTGTTTAGGAACACTCATAAAAAAAGAAAATAATTTCTTTAATTTAAGTTGTTTGATTTTATTCATTATTATCTATACAAAACATAAGAAATCTAAACTATTTTTGAGCTTTAAAATAGTTCCAATTTCAAAAGCTTTTTAAATGACTCTTTTTTCCAGAATAGTCATGAAACTACCTAAATCGAAGAGAACACATTGTCCAACATGTAAAAAACATACAGAACACAAAGTTTACCAAGTTAAAAAAGGTAAATCATCAAGTTTATCGTATGGATCAAAATATAGAGCAAAATTAAGAGGACAAGCTAGAGGATTTGGTAACCACGGTAAGTATTCTAAACCAGCTATTACTAAATGGAAAATGACTGGTAAAAAACAAACTAAAAAATCAGATATTAAATTTCAGTGTCTAGATTGCAAAAAATTCCATGTTCAAAGACAAGGATTTAGAGCTAAGAGATTTGAGATTGTATAATCTTAAAATTTTTATTCTTAATTATTTAATATTTAATTTATTTATTATTTTTATATTACTTTAATATTTAGAAATCTAATTAACTGGACTATCGCTTACTATAATCTCAGCAACTTCTTTTTTAATTAATATATTTACTATATCAATATCTAAGTTAGCTATGTCACCAGGTTTAAAAGGTCCATAAACTTCCATTTGTTTTCCTAAAAATTTAGGAACATTATTGGTAAATCGAATCATAACTGTTTTTACTTCTTGTTTAGATTCTTCTTTAGATACTTCTGCTAATTTTTTTTCCTCAACATTTTGCACAGGTTTAGATTCTTGTGTGTTTTTATTAGGTTCTGCTTCACTTCCTGGTGTCTTTGCGTTTAGAAGGTTTAATAGAACTGTTTTTCGTAACTTTGTTATATTATTACACAGTTCACCAAGCAATTGTTTTTCATAGTCTAAAAGGTTCTCTTCTTCCTCTAAATTAGATTTTGCCCTACTTTTAGTTACAGATAAATTTACTATTTTTCTTTCTCTAAGCTCATATAAATTTTTTATAAGTCTTCTAGCACTCAGAACTTGAGTTCGAATTTTTTCTAAATCAGGTAAGTTTTTTTGTTTAGCTTCTTTATATACTTGGATTTTTGTTCTTAAATAATCAGTCATTTGACTAATAACATTAGAATTAAGTTTTTGTAGAGCGTCACTAGATTTTTCTTTACGAACTACTTCGTATAGATTCTCATAAGTAATAATATCCCCCATAATAAAAAACAGTATGCAAAGTAAATATTTAAAGATTTAGTTAGTATTCATCTAACTTAGTTTCTCTCTCATAATTAACTAATGTAGTGGTGCCCTCATTGCCTCCAAGCTGTTTTTTAGTTGAGATAAATTTGTTTTTTGATAAGAATTCAATTTTTCTTTGAAATGTTTTATAGACCCCTTCTCCACCTTGTTCTTTGTAAATATTAAACAAATCTCCAATTTTTTTCCCAGAATTATCTTTAATTAATTTTAGAACCATTTGCTCTTCATCTTTAAGTTCTGTAGTTTTTTTAATTTTTATTTCTGAAATACTAGATATTGCGTGCTTAACATCATCAATTTCAATTTTTCTACTTGATCTATTTTCAGCATTATTTCCTGCCTCTCTAAGAATATATAAACCAGTTCTAACGTCACCAACAACAGCAGTTTTTCGTACAGCCATTTCTAAAGCTGCAGTATCCCAAACATTAGGTACAAAAGCATATTTTAATCTTTCATGTAAAATTCCTTTTAATTCACTTGAGTTATATTTTTGAAATTCTAGTGATTCTAAATTTAATCTTGATTTAATTCTTTCATCAAGATTAACTGCCCAGATTTTATAATTAGTAACTAAAATTATTGTTTTTCTGTAAAGTTTTTCTAAAATCATATATAAAAAATCTAAATCTTCAACTTTATCAATTTCATCAAAACAAAATACTACAGATTTTTTGTTTAAATCTTTTTGAACAATTGCAAATAATTCTTCTGTTTTTTTATTATGAGTAAATTTATAGTTTAATTGATCACAAATTTCTACAACAATTTTATAAGTTGTATTTTTTTGCCAAGTATTAATGTATATGGGAATAATATCATCTGTTTTATCTTCTAATTCTCTAAAAATATGTTTTATTGCTGCAGTTTTTCCTATTCCTGGTGCACCATGAACTAACACGTTTTTTCCATTTCTGTTTCCAAACAAAGGCTTTATACATAGAGCAACTTGTCTTTGTTCTTTTTCTCTATAAGGAATTAATTTAGGAAGATAATCATAATCTAAAGCAACAGGATCCATAAATAAGGATTCTCCACTTTTAAGCATCTCGTCAAATACACCCATAACTTTCATTATAATCAAATTAATTATTTAAATCTACCTTTTATAAACCTGACGTGAAAATGTCCAGTGGATTATCACTAGAAAAATTAAGAATAAATTTAATTTAACCTACTTAAAAAATAAAATAGTTCTTACCTAGATATTCTTAAATATAAGCTAATTCCCCTCACCTCATGGTCACTTTAGATGACATACATCCTGACATCAAAGCAGAATTTGAACATCATTTAGACTTAGTTAGACGCGTTGAGGTTTTTGGTTTTAGAAATGAATTTTTATCACCTAATCTAGAATTATACATCCACCCAATAAATCCTGAAGGTATCTTAGCTTTTAACCCTGAATTTATTGATGCGTCAGACTGTGCAAGAGTAGCTTATAGACTTGGACAAGATCTTGAAGAGAAAGGATTTGAAGTAAAATATTTTGCAACTCAAAGTGAATTTGGATCTATTCAAAATTATATTGAAGTATTAGATCCAATTACAAAAAGTTGGGTACAACTTGATGTCACTCCCTGGTATGAAAAAATAAATCCAGGTCATGCTGCTACTAAAGAACATAAAAACATACAAAATGAGCATCTTGCTTATCTTAATTTTTCTCAAAATGCAGTAATGCTTAGTGTTACAAGATATAAAGAATTATTTAACGAAGTTTACTTATATTGTACTGGTTTTGATTTAATGGAAGCACAAACATCTGATGAATATGTCTATGAAGTAATACTTTCCTCACGAACATGTGAAAGTGTTACAGATAGTACTCATAATGAATTGTATATCAGATTTCAAGTTAAAGCAGAAAAAATCAATGAAATTAAACAACTAATTGAAACTATTAAAGATGATTCCGTTCTTGATACTCTTGTAGAACAAGAATTTGTTTCAAAAACATATATTCAAAAACAAGATGGTGAATATAGAGAACTTAATTCACCAGATCAATTTGAAGGCGAATTTAATATGCTAAATCATATGCAAGAGGATTTGAATATGAGCTACCCTGTCGTGCTAAATTTAATTAGAGTGATTTCAAAAGGAATTCCACATTATAATCATAAAGATTCGACTTAGATATGAATTTTTTTTCAATTTTGACTCAGAAAAATATTTATAACTCTCTAATTTATATTTAGCTATGTCTAAATTTCTACCAAACGGTCCTGAGAGAATTGTATATTCAGGAAAACATTTTGAAGTTATAAAAAAACCAATGATTTCAGGTGACATTAAAGTTGATTTTGAAATTGCAAGAAGGTGTCCAGGTGTTCGTTTAATTTTAGTTAAAGAAGATAAAATTCTTTTAACAAAAGAATATAGAGCTGAACTTGAAGATTATGATTATAGACTTCCAGGTGGAAAAGTGTTTAATTCTTTAGAAAAATACAATGCGGCTAGAACTTCTGGGAAAAATATACTTAAGTTTGCTTTGTCAGCTGCTAAAAATGAATGTTTAGAAGAAACAGGACATATAATTAAAGAACTTAAACACATTCATACAGCAAAAGCTGGTGCAACTATTGAATGGGATTTATTTTACTTTATTGTAAATAAATTTGAAAAAAATCTTTCAGGACAAAAACTTGAACAAGGTGAAGAAATAGAACCTGTATGGAAATCTTTAGAAGAAACTAAAACAATGTGTCTAAATGGACAAATTAAAGAAGATCGAACTATTGGAGTTTTATTAAAATACATTTTATCAATTAAAAAATGAAAAAACAACTAAAACAATTACTCCTTGTAAATTCCTTTTTTTTATTTGCTATGAATATGTTTTCACCTTTGTATGCTGTATTTATTCAAAAAATTGATTCAGCAATTTACCATGTTGGAGGTATATGGAGTTTTTACATATTAACTGTAGGAATTTTAACATTAATTATTAGAAATTATGAAAATCATCAAAAATATGCAGATTATTTTTTAATTTTAGGATTTATTTGCAGACTTATTGGATGGACTAGTTATGTCTTTGCAACATCTTTAATTCATTTATACTTAATTCAAATTATTATGGCTCTAGGTGAATCCTTTGGAACTCCATCATACAATTTAATTTATTCAAGTTTTTTAACAAAAGGAAAATATGCTTCAGACTGGGGATTTAATTCTGCCCTTAGTTCTTTTGTCATGGCAGGAGCTGCATTTTTAGGTGGTATTATAGTACATAATTTTGGATTTAATTATTTGTTTTACACAATGATGGGATTTTCAATAGTAAGTATATTTTTTGCAATTAGTTTTAGAAAAAGTTTTTCTTAACCTAAAGTTTCTTTAAACCAATAATTACATCTCTAATTGAAACAATAGCCCATATAAAATTTAATACTAAAAAAGGATAACCTTTGATTAAATATGCGTAAACAACCATAATAACTCCACCTACCGCATTAAATATATCATAGATTAAATCATCTTCATGCCATTTTTTAATTTGGTTCATAATAAATGCAAACAGAATTAAACTCATTCCAAAAAAACCAATAACATCTAATGTCATAATTATTAATTTGTTAATCTAGTATTTATAATTTCTTAGCAATTACTGCTATATAAGCTGATCTTCCTTTATGACCAATATATTCACTAACAATCTCTTCAAGTTCTAAAACCTTAAATTTATTTAGAAGCTTTTTCATGAATTCTTTTGTAAAAAAATGTCTAATCCTTCCATTGCTTTCAAAAATATTTGAGGATAGTTTATTTCCTTTTCCAAACAAAGAATCAGACGTAGATTTACATTGAATAAAAATCATTCCATTTGGTCTTAAAATTTTAAAAAGATTATTAATTACTTCTAAAGTTTCAATTTCATTAAAATAATGTAATGATGCATGAGCATAAATAATATCAAAAGATTGATTTGGAAAATTAATTTTTCTAACATCTTCTAAAATAACTTTGACATTTAAAATACTTTGAAGCTTCAATTCTTCATTTATTGTTTTTATTCTATTTGGAGAAATATCTATAACTGTTACATCATATCCTTCTTTATTAAAAAAAATCGGATCAAAACTTCTTCCTACACCAATATCTAATATTTTTTTGCTTTGAAAGTTTTTAGTTAATTCATATACTCTCTTTGCTAATTGATTTGGTTTAGTTTTGATGGGTTCTTTTGGGTATTCTTTCCAAAAATCTGCTGAATCCATATTTTACATAAAACTATCATTACTATATTAATTTTATAGTAAAAAAATTTATATATCTTAATACTTAAAAAATATGCATGGAGTATCTAATTATTTTAATTGGTATATTTTTAATTACACTTTTTTTAGAATACAAACTTCATATTCACTTATATCACTCTCGAAAGGAAAGAATTATTATCCCATTAATTTTTTTTATTATTGGAACTATTTGGGATACTTACGCAGTATATAGAAATCATTGGACTTTTAGTGATTCAATGCTTATAGGAATAAAAATAGGAATTTTACCTTTAGAAGAATATTTGTTTTTTTTAGTTGTTCCATATATGATTCTTACACTCTATAAAATCCTTGATAAAAAGATCAAATAAACTTTTATACTCTTTATTATTCACACTAGTTATGATCTGCTTAGGAATTGAATCAACAGCGCATACTTTTGGAATTAGTATTGTAAAAGATGATAAAACAGTTTTATCTAATGAAAGAAAACTTTTTACAACTAAAACTGGTGGACTTATTCCTGTAAAAGTTGCTGAACATCATATTGATATTTGTGATGAATTAATAATTAAAGCTTTAAAAATTGCTAAGGTAAAATTAAAAGATATTGATCTAATTGCATTTTCAATTGCTCCAGGTCTAGGCCATTGCTTACGAGTTGGTACAACTGTTGCTAAATCACTTGCTTTAAAATTAAAAAAACCATTAATTGGTGTAAATCATGCTATTGCTCATTTAGAAATAGGAAAAATGACAAGTGGATTTAAAGATCCAATTTTACTTTATTGTTCAGGAGCTAACACTCAAGTTATTGCATATGATGGTGGTAAATATAGAATTTTTGGAGAAACTCTTGACATTGGTATAGGAAATTTTATTGATAGTTTTGCTCGGTTTACTGGTCTAGGTTTTCCAGGTGGGCCAAAAATTGAACAATTAGCTAAAAAAGGAAAAAAATACATTGAACTTCCCTATAATGTTAAAGGAATGGATGTTAATTTTGGTGGACTTTTAACAAATTTAAAATCCAAATATAATTCAAAAAAATACACACTTGAAGATCTTTCTTATTCTATGCAAGAAACTGTTTTTGCTATGCTTGTTGAAATTAGTGAAAGAGCTTTAGCTCACACAGAAAAAAAAGAATTAGTTTTAGGTGGAGGCGTTGCTTGTAATAAAAGACTTCAAGAAATGTGTAAAATTATGTGCGATGAACGTGAAGCAAAATTTTACTGCCCTGAAAACCAATTTTTAGTAGATAATGCTGCTATGATTGCTTGGCTAGGAATAATTATGAATAAAGCTGGACTTAAAACAACTGTTGTAAATTCTCCAATCAGACCTTATGAAAGAACTGATGATGTAAAAGTTACTTGGAGATAATAATGAACATTATAAAATTAAATCAAAAATCTTGGAATAAAATTGGGGCTAGGACTGCTTCGCCATATCTTAACCAAGGAAATTATTTAGTTCTATTTAATGAATTTTGTGATCAATTACCAGAAAATGCCAAGGTGTTAGATTTAGGATGTGGTCCAGGAATTCCAGTTACAACAGAATTAGTATTCAGAGGTTTTAATGTTACAGGAATAGATTTTTCAAAGGAAATGATTAAACATGCAAAATCAAACAATCCTACTGCAAATTTTAAAGAAATATCAATGACAAATATTAATTATGAAAATGAATTTGATGGAATTATTTCAAGCTATTCTATGTTATGTTTAGATCCTAAAAATTTTGAAATTACAATTTCAAAAATATCAAAAGCACTAAAACCTAATGGATTATTTTTCATTGCATTAAATGAATTAAAAGGTAAACTTGATGAAAGTAAATTAATTTGTAAAATCGATAAGCAAGACATATACAGTAGAGCGTACTCAAAAGAAGAAATAACTGAGTTTGGACAAAAATATAATTTAAATGTTTTACAGGTAAAAAGAGAAATCTATGAATCAAAAATGTATGGAAAAGAAAATTGTTTAATTATGATCCTGTTAAAAACTTAATCTTTCTAGATAATCTTTATATACCTATTACCAATAACTTTTTTTATGTATATAATTGAATTTAAAGATATAACTAAAGCCTTTGGTTCTAAAAAAATTTTAGATAATGTTAATCTTAAAATTAGTAAGGGTGATATTTTTGGAATTATAGGTCCATCTGGATCCGGTAAATCAACCTTAATGAAAGTATTAATGGGTATTTATAAACCTACATCAGGAAGTATTTATTTTAAAGAAAAAGAAGTTTTAAAAGACTCAAATTTTTTACTTAAAGTAACAGGTCTTACTACTCAAGAAAATTCTTTTTATTATAAATTAACAGTTAAAGAAAATATGCATTATTATGCAAATTTAAATTCTGTTCAAATGAATAAAAAAGATCTAGATGTTCATATTAATAAAATTTTAAGATCTGTAAACTTATATGATTCAAAAGACAAATTAGCACAAAATATCTCAGGAGGAATGAAACGAAGATTGGATTTTGCAATATCTCTTGTTCATAATCCTGAATTACTTATTTTAGATGAACCCACAACTGGCCTAGACCCTAAATTAGTTGATCAATTTTGGAAAATTATTAAAGAAGTTAGTAAAGAAGGTAAAACAATAATAGTTATATCACATATTTTTTCTGAATTAGAAAAAAACTGTAACAAAGCAGGAATTTTATACAATGGTAAAATTAAATCAGTCACTGTTAAACGTGGTGTAGATTTACGAAAAGAATTTGATAGAGTTGTTAAATAAAGATATAATTAATTGAATTTGTTTTAATTCATAAATCAAAGGGGCGCGGGGAACGGCGCATAAAAATATTTTAAAAACCAGAAAAACAAAAATAAAATGAAACAATTATTATTTGAGCAAATAAAAAATTTTAAGATTTTATTTAGAAATATTTCTTCACTTCTAATGCTTGTTATTGGACCTTTAGCTTTAATTTTACTTATAGGTTTTGCTTACAGTGGTGAAGGAATTCATAGTGTTAATATTGGAGCAATCAGTTCTGATTTTAATACTCTTGAACCAGCATTTTCTAATTTTAGTTATTTTGCTGATGTAATCTCTTATGAAAATCCTGAATCTTGTATTAATGATATGGCTTTAGAAAAAGTTCATATTTGTTTAGAATTTAGTGAAGAATTTATGACAACTGGAGACATTCCAACAGGAACAATTATATTTTATTTTGATAATTCAAAAAAAGCTTTGTCAAATAAAATTGTTGAGACAATTTCAGATTTTTTTGGAGTACAGGCTGATAAAATTAGTTTAGATTCAGCAACAACAATATTTCAAAATATTGAAAATATGGTTGTTTATTTATATGATAAAAACCAAGATATTGCTTTTATAATTAATGAAAGTGATTCGATCAAAAATGATTTAATTTTAAGAAAAGAAAAATTAATTGTTATTCAAAAAGAATTTGAACCTAGTTACAATAAAATAAAAAATATTCAAATAAAACTTGATAATTTGAGTATTGAAATAAATAAATCATATAATGAATTTGATTCTTCAATGGAATTAGTTTTTGATAATTTAGAAGTTTTAGAAAACAATCTTAAAATTTTAAAATTAACATATCCAAGTCAAAAAATCTATATTTCAAACAAAACATTTACAACAAATATTGGTGAATTTGTTAGTGCAAATATTTCATATTATAATTTAAGTGATTTAAATTTTAGTTTAATTAATGAGTCAATTTCTATTCCAGAATTTAACCAATCTATTGATTTAAAAGATTTAAGTTCAGATTTATCAACTGGATTAATTTTAGAATTATCTTTAGATTCTATTAGTTTATTTAGAAACTCTGCAACAAAATTACAAAACTCAACAACAACGTATTTTAATTATATTGATGAACAAAAAACTGAATTTGATACGGCTGTTTCTCTTTTAGATACTGTTAAAAAATTAATTGACGCTGATATAAAAGCCAGTGATGAATATATTTTAAAAATTAATTCTGGTGTCGCTAGCATGCTTTTAGTTCAAAAAGAACTAAATTCTAGTTTAGCAGATTTAAGTAAATTAAATCCAGAATTAGCAGAACAATTAGTTAATCCAATAATGGAGAATTATGAACCTTTATTACCTGGTGTAGAAAATATAAAAATAGCGTTTCCAGGAATGTTAACAATTATTATTATTTTTATTAGTATTTTATTTGCAAATATTGTAACACTTGGTGAAATTAATTCAACAGCATTTTATAGAAATTTAATTACTCCAGTAAATAAATTAATTTTTACAATTGGACTTATGATAACTAATATTTTTGTTGTTTTATTTCAAGTGGTTATTTTATTACTTGTTGCTAAATTTAGTTTTAATATTGATATATTAAGTCAATTTGGGCCTTTAATTTTTATTATTCTTTTACTTGTATTACTGTTTAGTTCAATAGGTATGATATTTGCATTATTAATTAGAAATGAACAGTCTTCAATTCTTACAACAACATTTGTTGCTCTTGGATTTTTCTTATTTAGTAATTCAGTAACTCCTCTAGAAACAATGCCTAAATTAGCAGCAAGTATAGCTGCGAAAAATCCTTATGTAATAGCTAGTTCAGCATTTAGAAAAATACTCATTTTTAATGTTCCTACAATAAAAACTGAAGTTATTTACCTACTAAGTTATTTTATTATTGCTTTAATTCTTGTTATTTATTTGACTAAGAAAAAAATTAAGAATTAAAAAAATAATTATGCGCAGTTCCTCGCGCCCCTTTGAAAACTATAATATTCTAACGTGCTGCAAATAGAAAATAAGTTATTTACTTATTCCCATAATAAAACATTTTGTCAATAGCAACATCTGCTGGTGCTACATTATTTCTGTCTATAGGACACTCAATTTTTGTTTGAGGTTCACTAAAAGTTCTTTGAACAGGTTGTGATTGTTGTTGTACTGGTGCTTCTTGCCTCTTTTCTGGTTCAGGATTAACAATTGCCTGAAATTGTGATTGAGCTTGAACTTGTTCCTGAGATGTTGTTAATTTTTGTCTCGTAGGTTTTTGATTAACAATAATATCATTAAACTCTCGTTGCATTTTACCCATTTGAGATTTTAAATCTTTTATTTCATTTAATGCGTCACGTAATGCAAACGCAATCTTTCTAACATCTTTTTTAACTTCATCAGGAACATCGTCTGTCATATGTACAACCTCTTCTTTTGAATAATTATTTTCTACACCAAATATTTTTTGCGCATCTGCAATTGCCGCGTTTTTATCTAAAACAATATTATGCTTTTGTAAATTTAATGCCATTTGATTTAATCTTTGAACTTTACCTATATCCACAATTTTCACCTTTTTATTTAATACAAACTCTCCATTTCATTTAGTACTTTAATATTATCTAGAACATGATTAAAATTAGGATCCATTTCATATACTATTTTAAAATGTTTAAGAGCTATTTGTAAATCTTCATAACTATTACTTTTATAATAAAAAACATTTGCAACATTAATTGCATAATCATAATTATAATTAATGTTATCAGGATAATCATCAACTAAAAATTTTAAATGATAAGCTGCTTGCTCATAATTTTCTAGAGAATTAAACAAAAGAGCTAAATTATTTCTTGCAAGTTCATATTCTGGATCAATTTCTAATGCTTTATTAAAATAATCTTCAGCTAAAAGAGGATTAATTTCTTTATAATAAAAACCTAAATTATTGAGTGTTGCAGTATTTTCAGGACTTAATTCAAGAGCTTTTTCATACATAGATAATGCATTACTAGCATATCCTTTTTTCATAAAAAAATCCCCTAAAGAAAGATAGAATTTTGGGTCTTTTAATAGTGCGTCTTCTTTTATAACAACTTGCCCAATAACAAGTGAACTAATTAGAATTATGATAACTACCCCACTAATCGCAAATTTCTTATTCAATTTAGTAATTTTAAGAGGGGTTTTAGTATATAAATATATCGTTTTTGTGAATTAGTATAGGAAAATGTATATTAATTAAATTATTGTCAAAAAAATAGATCCAAATACAATAAAAAATGCTTGCATACCTAAAAGATTGTACATTCTTCGAGGAATTTTTCTTATATCTAATTCTCCCATGACAATAAATGTAATCAAGTATTCCACCATATATCTAACTAACAAAAGCACAAAAATTGAATAGCTTAAATTTGATTTTGAAAAAATAGGTGTAATTAAGGATATAAAAATCAATGTTGGTACTTTTAAAAAATGTGTAAATTCTAATTTTCCCATAATTAATTTATTTAAAATTACAAATGGAATGAAAATCATACCATTATAAAAATCATATTTCATACTAAAAAGAACCAATCCTGTTAGTAAAAAATCCATTGGTAAACTTAATTTGTATTTACTATTTGCCCAAGAATTTGTTAAATCTAAAATTACAAAAAAAGATATAAAAAAAAGCTTTTTAAGAAAAATAGCTAAAATAAAACTTAAAAATCCAAGTAAAAATGTTGATTTATTCTCTATAAAAAACTCTTTAACTCTCAGGTTTTTTGATTTTTTGTACAAAACCATACTCACTGTTATTTATATCTGATATATAAATATTTCTATTAATTTGTTACTTATTAGTGACAAAAAGAGAAACATTTATATACTATTATCACTCCTCAAGAGTAAAATGGGATTAGAACAAAAAACTCAGACAAATTTTGATACTGCTTTAGTATTTGCAGATCAAAGTAGTTTAGAAAAGTTTATGCAAGACAATAATGTTACTGTTCTTTCTCCAAATAATGATTCTGTAATCCTTGCAGGAGGAGAGCAAACTTATTTTAGTCCTTGGTTACATCCTGAAGAAAATGGCCTAATTTGGTCTCCCGGTACTCGAGAAGCATTAGAACTAAAATTACCTATATTATGGGATAAAAAAGAAGATTATTTTGCTTGGGAAAAAGATTTTCTAAATACAACCATTACTCAAACCGATACCCAATTTTTTGCAGTAAATTTTGCTGCTCTAGACATATTTCAATATCATGAAGGTTTCCTAGTTGCTCCCCCACATGTTTATGAGCAAATTCAGGAATTTGAAGAAACACAATTAATTGTATCTCCTTGGATCATTCCAAAAGATATGTTATGGGCTATAGAAAACAATAAACCTTTGGGTTTTTATGACATTGAATCTTATACTACTTGGCGTGATGAAGAACTACAAACAGAACATAATCAAGATATACAAATTGGGGAACAAACATTTTCAGGTGGACATAATTTTTCAACATTTTCACACTTATTTGCATATTTAGATTCAACAAAAAAAAGGATAATTAATGTATTGGATTACGCCGTAGATTCCGTACCTAGGGATGAAAATATAATTTACACAGCAACTACAGTTGAACCCGGAATGTTTCAAATATCTCAAGAACAAAATATTCCAATGCTTTGGGATTCTCCTGAAGAATTGTATGTGTTTGAAAATGCTCATCACGATCATATTATGTCGCGACCGTTAATAAGAGATCCTAACTTAAAACCTACAGAAGGTAATAAATTTCACGAGGCTCCTCCAAGAGAAAGATGGGAAGACGCTAGTCCTCTATTAAAGCTTGCAGCTGCCGCACATAGTAAGGGACCATACAATATTATAGGTCCAAAACATCAAGGTGTAACTTATAGAAAATCAGGCCATTCTGGAAAATTAGGTGTTAGAATTGATGAAGGACCACATATGGAAGTGACACCTCTAGGGGATGGCCGTGCATGTTATGTTGCTTTAAATGTTGATCTTGATACCGCAAAAAAAGAACTTAGATCACAGGTTTTCAAAGAATATAATGGAGAAGAAAGACATTCTCCTAGGATGATTCCAATTTTAACTAATTTTATTAAAAAAGCCCGTGAATCTGGACTTTCATTTGCTGAAGTAATAGAAACTGGTGAAGATTATCTTATTTTTGAAAAAATAAGTGGTTTTTCTTTAGGTGAATTAATTGGTTTATCTACAAAACAGTATGAATCAAGAATAGATATATCAGTTGATCAAGAACAAGCCAGAGAATATCTTTCTAGAGCTATTGTTGAAATTGGAAAAGAAAATACACAATCCCAAGAATTATTGACAGATGATGAAAAAGCATATATTTTAGCACTAGATTATGGAATTGTTGCAAAATCAATTCTAAAAGGACAGCTTCCAAGTGCATCAGAGGATTTATTTCAAAAATTACTTTCCATGCCTGAAGATGAATTTTTCATGAGTTTACCCATTAAAACAAGACAAGCAATCGTAGAAGATTATCCTGCACTAAGACAAGCTAGATATCTAGAAAGATCTGATTCTGAAGGAGACCTTGTTCTTGACGTTAAGTTTGTAGCTGATTATATGACTTTATGCAGAGAACCTAGATCCAAACTTTTTAATAGATTTAGTGTCTGGTCAAGTGATTCAAAACCAGATAATCTAATAATTCCGTTTGATAGACCTAACGCAGAATTTGAATTAGGTGATGAAATAGTAAATGTAGATCCATTATTAGAATTATCTTTTTTACACAAAGATTATCATTTAACTGCTGGCAATTTTGATGTTTTCTCTCTCTCAAATGAAAATATTGCTCTTCACGATGACTTATTGCATCAGATTAGATCTGAATATATGAGGTCACATAATATTCCAGATCATGAAATTTTTCCATATATGTTAGCTGAATGGATTTCAGGATTTGAAATACATAATATGGAAGCAAAAAATATGCTAAATACTGTAACAAATAATCCTAACGCTGGTTTTATAGAAATTTATAGAGCTGTTAGAGAAGCTGAGTTACGAAGATCAATGGCTGTTTCATCTTTTTATGCTTTTGTTTCACATCTTAATGGTTTTAATGCACATAATCCAAACAAACCAGATATTAACACCATGACTATAGAGTATGGACAAGATACATTTCCAAATTTTGATGATATTGACTATGGTAGGCCTGGATTTATAGAACATGCTACTCAAAAATATCAACTTTCTGATGATGAATCCTCAATACTTGAAAAAACAATGTATATAACTCAGCAAATGGATAGAGCACATTTTACTAGAATTAAAAGAGTATTTGGTACAAAAACTCAAACTGGTTCACTTAGCCCACAAGACCAGCAAACAATTTTTGATCACGTTTATAATCATCCTTTAATGTTTGGTTCAATCAAAGGATCAAATCCAACTATGTTTTTTGATCAAATAATAAGTGGAGCAGAAATTGCATATCAAACTAGTCTTGATTCTGTCCAATAATTAGAAAAGGTCCATGCATATCATAAACTCTCCTAACAACTGAAGCTAAATGATGAACAATAATTGAACTTTCTTTTTCAGTTTTCAATAAACTGTATGACTTTTTCCAAATTAAATTATTTTTTATGTCTGTAAGTTCAGATATTTTTTTTAACTCTTTTTTATAATAAATTTCATAAAATAATCTTAACATTGAATTTGCATTTTCAAAAAGTTCAGTAACATTCTTACTTAGAGAGTACTTTGTTTTACTTATAATTTTAAATGCATACATATACTCATTCGAAATTTTTTCAATTTCTCTAACAATTAAATACAGAGTTAGTTTTTCTTCAAAATTAGAATGTGAAGTGTTTAATATCCTTTTTAAAACAGTTGTTAATTTTTTTAAAGTATTATTCATTTGTTTTACATTTTCAAAATCCAAAATATTATTTTTATAATTTTCTAAACTTGATTCACACATATTTAATAGTAGTAAAAATGACCTCCTTAACATTGGATCGAATTGATCAGGATCAACTTTTGCAATATTTTTTACAATGCATTTATCTTTTTTTGTGTCAATAATCTCATATCCTATTACTTCACCTAATGCAGTTCTTATATGTTCTAGTTGAGACACATTAGAATAGTTTATTGTTAGTTCATCTACTCCTTTTTTGTATGCATTAACAACTTTACTTTCAACATATCTTTTAGTTCCAATTGGATTTAATTCAATTTGTGCTTTTTTGACTTGTTCTTTTATGTCTGACAATGAGATTTTAAGTTCTGATTCTCCTTCTTGAACCTCAACTTCGTCCCCTTTTTGCACTCCATGTTTTCTCGCCCATTTCAAAGGAATAGAAACTACATAAGTTGTATCAGCAATCTTCATTATTTTTCTTTTCATGCAAATAGATTATCTAAATGTATTTATATATTTTTCTACTAAACTTATAATTATAAGATAAATTATAATTTATAAGCCATAATTATATATTCACTTCCTAATTATCTTTTTCTAATTACTTTGTTACGGCAAAGTAGTAAATGAGATTAAAGGTGAAAAAACATGGCAACAAAAAAACAAAAACAACTAGTATTATTAGATGAATTATATTGGAATGCATTTGGAAAAAGAAGAGGAAATCGATCTGAAGAAAGAGCTTTCCAAGCATTAGTAGATACAGTATCAGATTTTGTATTAAAAGATGATCTTACACAACCTAGACCTACTGTCCAAGTAGACCCAATGGGGCACGTACAATATCAAGATGTTACAAATACCTTAAGTGAATTAGTAACAGGAACACAAGGAAAAGCAGACGTTATGTCAGTCAGTAATTTTTTATTATCTGATGTACGAGCACGAGCATTTGTTCATGACTTACATGAAAATTTATATGGAACTCAAATAGTTGCAGGTGGAGAAAATTTCCAAGAAACACAAGTTAAAGAAGAAGCTGCATTAAATAATATGCTTCAAACTGTATATGTCAGTTTAAAAGGTGGAAATAAAAAAGCAGATGCACCTCAATTAGAACCTAACCACATCCATCAAGTTAGAGGGCAAGATTGTATTGATTTTTACACAGTTACTGCAGATTTATATGAAATGGTATCAGGTAATCAATTTGACACTGATCCTAATAAGTTCAATAAACAAACAAGTTCAATTTCTACACATGTAGAAACATATAATAAAGAAAAAGAAAAAAGAAAAAAAGCTAGAGCTAGAGCAAGAAAAAAACAAGCACAAACACCTAAATTTCATCAAGTTGACGTTAACACAGCATATAAACATTTATTAGCTGTCCACGAAGCAGCAGTTGGAATGCATGCAGAGTTAACAGAATACCATGATGCAATAGCAAGTGTTACAGGTAATAAAAGTATTAAAATGCTTCCTAGTGGCCTTGCAGAAATTGTTGCAGAAGAAGTAATAATCCCTTCTCCTATAGCAGGTGTATATGAAATGGAAATAGCAAACCCAACTATTGATGGTTCAACTACGAGAGGTGGCGATCAACAAGATGCATTTTATGACCATGTAGTTGATCAGTTAAAACTTATAGATGGTGTTAGAATTTATGGCCAAAAAGCAATGCAAGATGTAGGCGATGCAAATGATGTTAAAGCACTAAGACAAATATTAAAAGGCGTAATTACAGAAGATAATGTAATGCCTTTAGTATGGACAAATCCTGAGTCTTTACAAACTCAATTAACAGACTACAGCAATTTATTAGCAACTATGTCCACATTTGCAACTGATACAATTGGTCCATCATACAAAAAAGAACTTGATTGGTCTACACCATATTTAGACGGTGTAACATTGTCTGCTCCAATAGGAAATGCAATAATCTTAAAAGAGCAAATTAGAGCAAATGAAAAGCAATTAGCAAAACCTGCAATTGCTGACGAATTAGTGTCTATTTACAAACCCTAATTTTTTATTTTTATTTTTTAATAAGTTAAAATGACCACTCCAAATCCCACTCAAAGTTATGAGGAAAAACTTGAAGAATTAATCCAAGATGCAGAAAACGAAGTTAAAGCAGAGAAAAGAACTAAAACTTTGAAAAATTTTGGTAGAAAAACACTTAGAGCAGCTACAATTGGAACTGCTGTAGGTACTTCTTTAGCAACAGGAGGCCTTGTTGCTGCATTAGGAACAGGAGTCTTAATTGCTGGAATAGGAGTAGGAAGTCAATACTTAGCAAATTTAATATCAGAAAACTATGGAAATGAAGTTTCAAGTACAGTTTTGAATGGTATATCTGGTGCAGTAAACATATTGTCAGGAAATTATGTTGGTACAGGTTTTAATATTGCTGCAACATTATTATCAGGAGGAGCAGTCCTTGCAAATAAATATCAAAACCACGAGCTATCAGAAAGACTAATGAATTATTCAGATATTTCAGCAGGAATTGCTTCTGTTTATACATTAGGCAGACAAATAGATTTTAGTGGAATTTCTAGTTATTTTAACTCCTCTGAACCAGTAGCTCCTGAATCTGTGGCCCCTGAATCACCTCAACAGCCTCAACAGCCTCAGCAACCTCAACAGCCTCAGCAACCTCAACAACCTCAACAGCCTCAGCAACCTCAGCAACCTCAACAACCTCAACAACCTCAGCAACCTCAACAGCCTCAGCAACCTCAACAACCAATTAATTACACTAATGTAACTGATGTTTACAATAATGGAAATGAAGTTTTTTCAGTTTCAGATATTAGACCAGGAACAGATTTCTGGTTCAAATCAATTCCAAGAGGTTTTTCCATGATTCTAGATAGAGGAAATGATACTTTTGGTATATATGCAAACTCAACCTTAACATCTCAGCTTAATGGTGATGGATTTTTACAAATAGGGTATGATAATATTGGAAATGACGGTATTGTTGACTCAGTAAAGTATTTTCCATTATCATTAAGTAAAGATGGTTTTTTAGGAATAGAAAATTTTAAATTTGGATCAAACGCTGTTTACTACGCTGTCGGAGAGGTTTTAGATACTGGTGACAAAACACATTTTGTATGTCATGCAAGTGAAAAACTAAGATAAAAATTTTAAACAAAAAATTTCTATTTTTTTTCCAACTTTTTCTCACTAGCCTTAAGCGCAGTTTTCATTAAAACAATATTTTCTTCTTTAAGTTTAGCAATTAATTCATCTTTACGTTTAAGTTCGCTATAAAGAGTATCAATAACTTTATCTTTATCTTCTTCACTTTTTTTGTGGGTAGTGTTTTTCATCTTTTAGAACCAATGAGAGTATTCCTAAATAAAGTAAAAATGGTACAATACTTAGATTTATTAATGGACTAATAACAATATCCAAAAATATCATTATAGTACTTGCAAAAAATACTGACTTAAGTAAGTTTTGAAATCTAATTTTTCGTTTAAGTATTTTTGTTGCAATGAATGACAAAAATAATACAAAAGTTACAATAATACTATATTTAGCAAAATTAAGTAAGTATGATAAAAAGAATAATGAAGGAAGCATAATAAACAAAATTATACAATATGTTCCATTTATCATGTTTGCACTTTGCAATACATTTGAATACTCTTCTATAGGTTTTTCTTGAGTACTTATAGGTTCAAATAATTTAAGTTGAAGTTTTTTGAATTGAACATTTTCTTTTGTTATTAATATCCATTCATTATCAATTGTTAAATTAGGAGAAAAATCAATAACTATTTTAGGTTGATCAAGCAAAGTAACAGGTTCAGTTATTTCTACATCTAGACCTGTAATATTAAGCTTTGAAATTTTTGATAAAGTACCTTCAACTTGTGAAGGAATTTTAACAAAATTAGGAATATTAGTTAATCCACTTAAAATAACACAATATAAAATTAAAACAAAAAAATATTTAGCAACATCTCGTTTTTTTCTAGAAATTAGACTCCTATAAGCTCTAGGATTTAATGATTGAACAAAAAGTAGTAGGAATTGTTTAATTGTCATCCTAAATAGTGATGATATTAGAGTATTTAATTTTTTTGATACTTATTGTAATAATTCTCTTATATATTTTGCTTCTGCTTTATAACTTTCAATTACAGTTTCTGGACTTGTAACATTAGGTTTACCTTCTAATGCAATTGGTGCGGGATTTGATTTATATGCTGCTACTAAAAATTCTTCATTGCTACATTTATTTCACTTCTATCATTATGAAGCATCACATGTGCACCAATTAAAGGTTCATCACGTGACCCACTAACATGATAACCTACAATTCTACCATTTGCTACATCTAATAGTTCTTCAAGATAATTTGGCTTTGTTTTTTGAACAACCCTAGCTGTTCTTACTGCATGTTGAACATCTATAACCATTCCTAATGTATTATATTTTTCAAGTAAATCTCTATATTTTTGTAAATCTCTCCAAGATTCAACTTCAGGTTGCATGTTTTCAACTGCTATATTATAATTTTCAATTCCTAGAATTCTTTCCCATTAAGTTTCACTCATTCCTGTTGGATGAATAACTGCATACACAGGATTTTTTTGAGATAACAATTCTGAACAAGTTTGATAATGCTCATCTGAGTTTCCAAAAGTCTCTGCATGAGGTAAATGCAATGATTGATAGAATTCAGTAGGTAATTCATGAGACAATACTTGGTTAAGTCTCTTTTTAGTGTTTCTAGCACCATATTCTACTCCATTTAAATCTGATTGTCTTAGAATTTCAACATGATTATCAATATTGTCTTCAAAAAGCCAACCATTAGAAGCTAAAATTACTGGTTCTTGCATAGTTTTTGGAGAAATTCTTTATATTTAAAGATAATTAAAAGAAATTTAAAAATAAATAATTAAATGCTAGCCTTAAGCATCCTAGCTGGAGGAATTCTAGATGCAACCGAATATTCTGCAGTTTGACTTCTCATATATCCACGAGATAGCCCATCTACTGAAGAATCCACAATTAATTTGAGTCCAACCAATTTGTCAAGATAACGTCCCACCTGTCCAGGCTCCCTGCCAGGCATAAATTCACAGCTTTTTTCAATAATATGATCACGAGACGCTCCATCTGCATTATTTGGAACTGTAGATAGAATTGTTATTAAAGCTGACCCAATTCTGCTGGAGTCATTTGTAAGTTTACCCTCACTATTTGGTATTCTAACACTATAAATACCTGGATCTGCTCTTCCTTCTTTATTTATTAAATCTGTTAATGGAAATGGTTTGTAAAAATCAATCATTTTATCACCTTTTTAGTTTAATTGTTATTTAGTAGTAGTAACTATTATCTCCTTTATATAATGTTTGATCTAAAATGTTCCAAACCTCCATTAATTTATCAAATAAATGGAATAACGGGAGTTTTGAGCTTATATTAGCACATATTTAACGTAAATCATCAAATTTACTGAAACTAATAGAATTTATATGAAAAAACATCAGTATTTTGTCCAGACAATTAAATTTTATTTAGAAAAAATCATCAAATTCTAACAATAAAACCAAAACTAATTTTTATTAAAAATAATAAGAAAAAGTAAAGAAAAAACTAAAGTCCAGCTTGTTTTTTCAGATCTTCAGCTTTATCTGTAAGTTCCCATGTAAAATCAGGATCATCTCTTCCAAAATGACCATATGCTGCTGTTTTTAGATATATAGGTCTAAGAAGATCTAATTCTTTAATTATTTTAGCTGGTCTAAAGTCAAAATTCTTTCGAACTAGTTCAACAATTTTTTCTTCTGGAATTTTGTTTGTTCCAAATGTTTCTACCATAATTGAAACTGGTTGAGCTACACCTATACAATAGGCAACTTGTACTTCACACACATCAGCTAGTCCTGCAGCAACAAGGTTTTTTGCTACGTATCTTGTGTAATATGCTCCAGATCTATCAACTTTACTAGGATCTTTTGAACTAAAACATCCTCCACCATGCCTACCTACTCCACCATATGTGTCAACAATTATTTTTCTTCCTGTACAACCTTTATCACCTACAGGTCCTCCAATAACAAATTTTCCAGTTCCATTCACATGAACAATTGTATCATTATCCATTAAATCTCCACAAACTGGCTTAATTACTTCTCTAATTATATCTTTTTTAATTTGTTCAAGTGTCACATCTGGATCATGTTGAGCTGCTATAACAACTGTATGAACTCTTTTAGGTTCTCCGTCAACATATTCAATAGTAACTTGACTTTTTCCATCTGGTCTTAAATAACCTAGTGTTTTAGTTTTTCTAACTTCAGCTAATCTATATGCAAGTTTATGTGCAATCATTATAGGCATAGGCATAAGTTCTTTCGTTTCATTTGTTGCAAAACCAAACATCATTCCTTGATCTCCTGCACCTTGTTCACTTCCTTCCTTACCTTTTGCTTCTCCTTCATTAACTCCTTGAGCAATATCAGGACTTTGTTTACTTAAATTAACCCATACTCCTATTGCATCTGCATCAAATCCATATTCAGGTTTATCATATCCAATATTTCTAACAACATCTCTTACAACTTCTTGAATTTCAACATATGTTGAAGTAGTAACTTCACCACCAACCATAATTGAACCTGTTTTTGTAAAACATTCTGCTGCAATTCTAGCTTTAGGATCTTCTTTAATTATAGCGTCAACAATAGCGTCACTAACTTGATCACATATTTTATCCGGATGTCCTTCAGTTACACTTTCACTTGTAAACAAAAAATTTCCTTTTCTTCCTATCATAAAAATTCCTCCGTTCTTTTTATGAAAACTCGAAAAACTTTGTTTTTCTCTGTTATCATTTTATATTTTCCCCTTGTTTAAGGTTATTTATCTCATTAAACTCAAAAATGCTTTTTAAAGGTTCTTGACAATTTTATTCCAATAAGAATAATTAATTACCTTCTTTAAATAGTCTTGATTTAATTATTAAAAATAAAACTTATTCATTAGTGAATATTCATTTAAGAATAAATTTATAAAGAAAATATTCTTTTAGTATACTTATGGAATTAATTGAACTTAAAAAATTAAGAAAAAAATTAGGACTTACACAGCACGACCTAGCTGTAAAATCAAATGTTTCACAATCATTAATTGCAAAAATTGAATCTGGAAACATTGATCCAAGTTATTCAAATGCTAAAAAAATTATTGAAACACTTCAAAATTTAAATAAAACATCAGAAAAAATAGCAAAAAATATGATGCAACGTAACATTATTTTTTTAAAACATGATGAAACATTAAAATCTGCTATTTCAATTATGAGAAAGCATAATATTTCTCAAATGCCTATTAAAAAACAAGATAAAGTGATTGGTTTTATTTCTGAATCAATTTTAATTGATACTTTACTTGAAGGATCTTATTCAATTGTAGCTGATGTTATGGAACCTACACCACCAATTCTTCCTTTAAACGCAAATCAAAGTGCAGTAGCAGGACTCTTAAAATATTATCCTCTAATTTTAATTGAAGAAAAAGGAAATATGATAGGAATTATAACTAAATCAGATTTATTAAAAAGTATTTATTAGATTAAATTCTTAATCTTTCCAAAATACATAATTTCATCAGCTACAACATAAACTTCAAAATTAATTAAATTCTGATCTAAATATGGACTAAGTAATTTTTCTGTTAGAACATTTGTCCCAATAGTAATTAAATTTGTAGAAGGTTGAACAATTAATATTTTATCGTCAAATTTTCCTTTTAAAAAACATTTAAATTTTTCAACTCTTGATCCTTCTTTTAACCCAACAGCAGGATGCTCATGACCTATAATAATAACTTTAGATGACTCTATTTCTTTATTTTCTAAGATTCTGTGCCCATGACATAAAAATACATCTCCAATTTTAAAATAATTTTTAACTTCAATATTTTTTTTCTTAGCAATTGGTTCAAGAATTGTGTCATGATTTCCTTTAATCAAAATTAATCTTGCATATATTGATAAAAAATCAATGAATCTTAAAACATATCTCCATTCAGTATCAGAAATTGTACCAAATTCATGTTTAATATCTCCATTAATTATAATTGTCTTAGGTTTACATTTAACAATTATTTTTTTAATTCTTTTTTGTAAATCATCATATTGAAATCTAGGAATTAATACTCCTTTTTTATTTAATGATTCTTCATATCCAATTTGAGTATCTGTAAAAATTAATATTTTTTCTTTTTTAAGAAAAAGTCCTAAATCTATAATTTCAATATTGTTTGTTAAAAGCATTTAAGAAAAAGATAAATAAAAAAAATATAAAAATCTATGTGAACGAGGACAAATGTGTCCTCTTTTACATCCTAGAAATCAAATATTTTCGTTTGATTTCTATGATTTTTTCGAATTTGTATCAATTTTATCCAATTTTTTCTTTATTTTATTTAAATCCTGTTTTTTCTTTTTTGGATGATAAAATAAAAGTATTGCTGCACCTACAAGTGTAAAAAACATAATTAATGCAGGCCACATTGGTTTTTTAATTGATTCTTTAACTACAAATTCTTCTTTTGAAGGTTCATTAATTACTTCAGGTTCAGGTTCTTCTACTACAGCTTCAGGAATAATCACTTTTTCATCTGCTGCAATACTAAAGTAACTAAATCCTGGAGTGTATGCAATAAATTCATAACTACCTCCATTTGATTTAACAAATTCAGTTTCAAGTTTTACCCATTCTCCTCCAACAAACCTGTACATGTAAATTGAATTAGTGTCTTTTGCATTATTTTCAACCCATTCTTTATCAACCAAGAATGTAATTGCAATTTTTCCATTCTTTACATCTGCTTGAGTGAATCCTGAACTTGTAATTTCAAGATATTTGTATGAATTCATTAATTCACTAACATCACTAGGCATGTTTTCATAAGCAGATACAACCATTGTCATAAATTTTATTTCTGATAAAGATTCAAAATTTATCACTTTAATTGGAATATTTATACTACTTAATTCATAGTTTACTTTGTCTCCAGGAATTATTTGTCCAAAACTCATTGATAATACTGTTTTTGTACTCTCTACTACAGTATCATCATCTGTTCTTGTTGAAGTTGATGAAGATGAACTAGTTGAAGATTCAGTTCCAACATCAACTGCATAACTTATTTGTTGAGATGTTGAGTTTCTTCCTGCTACATCTTGACATACAACATAGTATATTTCTGAAGCATCATCACTAGTGTATGAAAGATCTGTTGAATGTGTTAATCCATAAATACTATTACTTCCAAGATAATCTGTCATCGATACAAATGAAGAATTTGATACACTGTATTTACATAAAGTGAACTCACTTGTTGTTGCACTAAGTGCTACTGTAGCACTAGTTTCTGTTGTAGTAACATCTGTTAAAGGAGTATATGATGAAACAGTTGGATTAGTTGCATCTAATACTGTTAAATTATATATCACTGTAGAATTTTTGTTATTTGCATCCATACAACTCACAGTTAAATTATATAAATTATCACTAATATTTTGCAGTGCAACTGAATAAGTATATTCTGTTGAACCATCATTAGTAAATTCTGTATATGCTATAGCTGTGTCAATTTTATGAATTGTTCCTCCATTAATTAAAGTGTAATTACAAAAGTTATTTGTGTTTGGATTTGCTTCATAAACAGTGAAATTTAGGTTAAAATAACTATTTGTTAATGTTGTATCATTTACTGGATAACTAATATTTACAAGTGGTGCTGTTGTATCATTTCCTAATCCACCTCCTGAGAAATGAGGAAGATACAAAGTAACATTTGTACTTGTATTCAAATAACAAGCAGCTGCTGAAGTTGCTACTGAAGTAGGTACACTTGAACATTCACTTAATTTAAACAAAGTATTACCTAAATTATCTTCAATAAAAAACACATCTAAATTTCCTAGAATTGTGTAAAATGTAATTGTTGCCATTCCAAAGTCTGCTTCTCCTAAAAAGTTAGTTGCATTTTCAAAAATAACAACTTTTTGTATTGTTGAACCTGACTTTGATGATGCTGTTGAACCTTTTGTTGAACTTTCATTGGTTTCAACTGAAAATTTATGTTCCCATCTTGCTCTAAGTCCATTAAAATTAGGAATCCTAGCTGTAACATTTGTTCCTGTAACATTTAAACCAATATCCAGTGATAATGTTTGATTTACTTCAGCAGTATCATTATTATTTAGATCTGTAAAATTTGCTGTTATATTGATTCTTAAAACTGGTGTACCTAGTTCACTTGTAAGATCTTCTCTATATTTTGTGATATTTACAGGCCTATATATTGTAAAATTAAATGTTTCTGATGTATTCCATCCTGGTTCATCTTGTGCAGTAAAAATTACTGTATGAAGTCCTGCTTCTAATCCACTAAATATCCAAATATTAGTGCCATTTTCAGTACTTCCATTTGTATTTAATCCTGAATCAATAGACACGTTCACTGTTGAAAGATTTTGATCTGAAACACTGAAATTAAAAGTTATGTTTCCATCAGCATTTGAATAAACACCATTACTTACTGGTAAAGTATATGAAAAAATAGGTGCAACACTATCTACAATAAAACCTGTTGTATTTGTTGTGTTTATATTACCAGCATTGTCTGTTGCAACAACAGTTACGTATCCAGTTACTAAAGGCATAGTTATATTTGCTGCCCAAAGCTCGGTTGCTGTTGTTAAGTTTGTTAATGAATTTCCATTTGCTGTAACACTTAAAACATAAGTATCTGTTACATTTACAGTAACTTCAACTATTTGTCCAGGCATTAAATAATAATCTGAAAGTGAAACAGAATTTACACTTGGATTTATATCATCTACTGTGATTGTCAAAGTATGAGAGTTATTTACATTTCCTAGCTCATCTGTAGCTACAAATGTTAATACACAGGATCTGTCTCCAGTACACCCAAATTGTGATGTTGAATTAACTGTTGACCATACATTATTTTGACCTTCTACTAAAGTTGTACCATTTAATATAACACTTGATACTGTGTTTGTGTCTGTCACATTTACTGTAATATTTAAGGAATCTGTACTTAACACATAATTATCTGAGTCATCTGTGTTTGAGGCACTAACAACAGGATTAACATCATCAATTGTTAATGTTAATGTGTGAGAATTATTTACATTTCCTAGCTCATCTGTGGCTACAAATGTTAATACACAAGATCTATCCCCAGTACATCCAAATTGTGATGTTGAATTAACTGTTGACCATACATTATTTTGACCTTCAACCAAAGTTGTGCCATTTAATATTACACTTGATACTGTGTTTGTATCTGTTACGTTTACTGTAATATTTAATGAATCTGTACTTAGTATTTTATTATCTGAATCATTAGAATTAGATCCAAAAACTGATGGTACAACATCATCAATTGTCAAAGTTAAAGTTTCAGAATTATTAATATTTCCTGCTGCATCTGTAACAATAAAAGTCAAAACACAAGATCTATCTCCAGTACATCCAAATTGTGATGTTGTATTAACTGTTGACCAAATATCTCCAGATTGAGTCATACTTGTTCCATTCACTAAAACACTTGATACTGTGTTTGTATCTGTTGCATTTATTGTTATATTAATTGTATCACTACTTTTTACTTTATTATCTGAATCATCTGAATTTGAGTAATGTGCTATTGGTGACAAACTATCGACTGTGATTGTCAATGTGTGTGAATTATTAATATTTCCTACAACATCTGTAGCAACAAATGTTAATACACAACTACCATCAGTTACTGATGGACAAAATTGTGTAGTAGTATTTATTGTTGACCAAATATCTCCTGATTGAGTCATACTTGTTCCATTGACAACAACTGTATTAATATTTGAATCTGTCACATTTACTGTTATATTTAGTGAATCTGTTTTCTTTACAATATTATCTGAATCATCAGTATTTGAATCACTAACAAGAGGATTAACATCATCAACTGTAATAGTTAATGTGTGAGTATTATCAATATTTCCTAGCTCATCTGTAGCTACAAATGTCAAAACACATGTACGATCTCCGGTACAACCAAATTGGGTTGTTGTGTTAACTGTTGACCAAATATCTCCTGATTGAGTCATACTTGTTCCATTAACAATAACTGATGAAATTGTATTTGTGTCTGTTACATTTACTGTAATATTTAAGGAATCTATACTTGTGACATAATTATCTGTGTCATTTGTATTTCCAGAACTTGCTACTGGAGCTGTATCGTCAACTGTAACTGTTAATGTATGTGAGTTATTGATATTTCCTACTTCATCTGTGGCTACAAATGTCAAAACACAAGCACGGTCACCAGTACAACCAAATTGTGCTGTAGTATTTACACTTGACCAAACACCACTAGGTCCTTCAATTAAATTTGTTCCATTCATTATAACACTTGACACTGTATTTGTGTCTGTTGCATTAACTGTAAAATTTAGTAAATTTGAACTAATTACTTTATTATCTGAGTCATTTGTATTTGATGCTAAAACTGATGGTGCAAGATCATCAACTGTTAATGTTAGTGTTTCTGAATTATTTATATTACCTGCAAGATCTGTAGCAATAAATGTTAAAACACATGTACGGTCACCAGTACAACCAAATGCTGAGGATGTTGTTGTTGAAACTGACCAAATATCTCCAGATTGTGATAACACAGTGCCATTAACTAATACACTTGAAACTGTATTTAGATCTGTTGCATTAACAGAAATTGTAATTGTATCAGTATTTTTTACTTTATTATCTGAATCATCTGAATCAGAATCTTTTGTTACTGGATTAGTATTATCTAACATAAAATTATAATTTAATGAATTATTTTGACCTGCAGTATCATTAGCTCTAACAACTAATGAATGCATATCATTTTCTATCCATAAATTAGGTGTAATATTATAAGACCAAGAATTTCCTCCTACAGAGGTATTTGTTTGATTTTCTATTTGTACTCCAGATGAATTATATAAAAAATATGAAACAGAATCAAGGGTCTGACCTGAACTAATACTCATATTTATTTGGACTGTTGGTTTAATTCTTGAGTTTGTTACTGGAACTATTGTAATACTAGGTCGCTCTGAAGGAGACGCATCTACAGTTGTAGAATTAAATCCCTCATATCCTGAAGCATCATAAGCTGCTACTTTAAATGTATAATTTGCTCCATTAGTTAACGTATTATTTTCATAAGATAATTCACTTGTTGTAAATAATAAAGCCCAAGATCCACTAAAATTTGTGTAAACATTGTAGCCTGATAAATCAGATCCTATAGGTGCACTATTATTATGAAGTGTTACAGCACTCCAAGTTAAATTTATTGTTTCATTTGATGTAGATGCACTTAACCCTGTGACTTGAGCAGGAACTAAATTTGATACAACAACTGTATTTTCTGTTGCTATACTTCCTAAATTTCCAGATGAATCATTTGCATATACTGCATAATAGTATGTCAAACCTGTTGAAGGTAAAGTTTCATTCAAAAATGCAGTTCCTGAACCATCATAGTATTTTGTTCCCACATAATTATCAGTTAAATTTACTCCAGTACTAGTTGATCTAAAAACAATATAAGATAAATTTGTCCAAACATTATCAGTAGATGTTGTCCATGATATATTAACAATAGATTGATTTGATAAATTAATTTCTGAAGCTAAAACATTTGTTGGGGCAGAAGGGGAAGAATTATCAAGTATTGTTGTAAAATTTATTTCTAAAGATGATCCTGAGCTATTCACAACTTGGCTATAATATTGAATATCTCCAAAAAAGAATCTAATAGTGTCACCTGCAACAACACCTTCATCAACTCCTCCTGTTTCTGTATCATCCCAGTTTACAGATATTAAATAATATCCTGTTGCACTGGTTCCAGAAGTGTCGTTTCCTACAACATTTCCAGCTACATCTTTAATATACGCTGATGTTCCTGATGGAGGAATCATTCCATCAAATTTAATGTAACCACTATAATCTGTTGCTGCAGGTGGTGCTGCTTGTACAAATAGTACAAATAAAAACATTGTACTAATTAATAATAATCTTCCCAAGTTGTTTAACTTCATTTACTTTACCCCTTTTTTTAATTTGTATATCAGTATAATTAATATTAAAATCAAAAATACTGGAATTATCTTTATTAATACCCCAATAATTTTATTCTTATTTTGTTCTTCAAATTCTTGATTCTCTATTGAATCTAATGATTTTTCATTATCCAAATCTTCTAATAATTCATTTGTTTTTTCACTTGAATTATTTCCTATAGAATCTTGTTTTATAATAATCTCTTCTTCATCTGTTTTATTTATTTCATCACTAACTTCTTCATCAAAAACAACAGGTGAATTTGAGCTTGACGATGAACTTGAATCATCTTCAATTTCTGCGTTAAAATCTAAATCTAATTGAATATTATCTCCTTGTGTTCCTACAGTTGTTCTTTTAACAAGTCGATTACCTGCATAAAACTCAATTTCCTCTCCAGCAACTACTCCTTCATCAAGTTCAGTGTTTAAATTATCCCACAAAACTTCAATTGAGTAAACACCCTCAATATTTGTTTTTTTATTTGCTGTACCTAAAACTACACCATTTAGATCTTTAACTGTAACTAATGAATTGGTTACAGCATTTCCTTCTGATGTTAAATACCCCCAATACCCTGTAGGTAGAGGTGGAAATTCTTGAGCTACAACAGTGAAGCTCAAAAGTATAATAAAAAATAATAATTTTTTACTCATTGTTTCACCATGTTAAATTAAATGTTGTATCTCCATCCATTCTAAACCAATACCCTTCTCCTTGACTTAAATATTCCAAATCATTAGCTTCTGGATTTGCTAGAGGATCATATTTTTTCCAATAATCTCCAGTGTCTGAAGCATTATACATCCAAATTATATTTAGATCACTAACAATTGTTACAACTGAATCATTTACTAATTTATTCTCTGTAGCTGGATAACCTATCATATTCCATCCTGAATAAAGAGGTATTGTTCCTCCTGCTAAATCTGATCCTTCTACTTCTAAATTTACTGTTTGTGTTGTTCTTGTCCAAAATCCTTGTGTTTCATCTAAATATTGCAAATCACTCGCTTCTGGATTTAATAGAGGATCATATTTTTTCCAATAATCTCCTGGATCTGAAACATTGTAATGCCATGCAATTGTTAAATTATCAACAATTGAACTAAATAATGATACTACGGACTTATTTGTTGGAATTTTTGTTAAAGAAACTAGATTCCATCCTGCATACTGAGTCTGATTAACTGTTCCAGTACTCACTGTTATTGAAGTATTATCATGAAAAACATCACCAATATAAACCTCAGTTGTGTATGTTCCTGATTCATTAAATCCTGTTTCATTTGTCCAAGTGTATGATGCTGATGCACTTGCTGCAATTGTTGTTGGATAATCTGCTGAAGAAACTAAAGTTCCTGCTTTATATAATTTCATATTAACACTATTTGCAGTTGTTCCTCCAATATTATTAATTTTAAAATCAAGTTCATTAACTGTTGGTGTAAAAATACTTGGAGGTAAAACATATTCTACAGAAAGTTGTGCTTCAGAAGGAACAGTAACTTCTGTTGTACTTGCACCTGTCCATGAATTTGTTCCACTACTTGAAACAGTGTAAGATAAGGTATAGGTGTTAGGTGTATCTCCTGTTACAGACCATTTAGCTGTGCTTGAAGATTGATCTGAAATAGTTGAACTAATTGTTTGAGTATTTGAAATTGTAACTCCAGTACTTGGATCAGCATTAGGAGTAATTAAAATATTTGACACTGAACCACTTGATGCAGTGCATCTAATTTCAATGACACTGCTTGAAAATTGAGGAATGGATAAACTTGTGTCTGTTATTTGCTGACAAGTAAGAGTTGCTGCTTGTACACCAACTATCATTATTGACATCATCACAATTATTATTAAAAGTTTATTTTTTACCATTTTTATCCCCCCGTCACCGTGTAATTTAGATACTCAAAATTAACTGTGTTTTCTGAACCTTGTGCTCCGAGCAATGTTGAAAATTTTGTTGAAATATTATCATCTGCAGAAGCATTAATCTCTGTTAAATTAACAGTTAATGATATCCAGTTACCTGTGCAATTTACATTTGCCATAGGAAACACAGTAGAAACTTCTTCATAATCTGATCCATTCCACATGTCAAATCCAGGGAACATATCTCCTCCTGTTGAATTTGTTTCAAAATAAACAAGGAAATCTTCACCAAGCCATCCTAATTGAGCATCATCACATCCATGTGTTGGAACACTATTAATTCCAATTTGCCAAGATTCAAAAGCAGAAGGTCCATCTAGCGGATCACCACCACAAACAGGTGCTGATGATAAGTTTTGAACTGTTACATTAAATGTAATTAACTCTGCACCATTAAATATGTCTACATTTGTTATATTTAATTCAGGATCCATATTTTGTCCTTGTGATGCACCAAAGGTTACTGTCCACATTATATAATCAGGTCCTATCATATCAAATACTTCTATTTCATATGTACCATTTAAGAAAGTATAATTAGATGGTGTTGCTAACTCATTCCAATAACTATCAGGACCAGAATTGTCTAATGTTGCAAAATAAGTTCCATTAATTGACAAATTAACTCTAGTGTTTCCCATATCTAAGATGATATAATATTCTCCTGCAGTTAATTCAGATCCACAATTTCCTGACCAGCACTTATAATCAACTACTGATTGCCAGTCTTCTGTATCATTACTTGCATCTAGCCATAAATTATCAATTATACCACCTTCTCCTGCGCCAGCTGGACCATATGTTGAATTCCACTCACACCAACTATTTGATCCATCTGTAGACCATCTACAGCTTACATTATTCCATGTTGCTGCACTTCCTAAACAAGCTCCTGAATCTTGACATGCTCCACATTCATTATCACAAGTCCAAGGTCTATTACACCAACCTCCATCAGGACTATAAGAATCAACTTCCCATTCACAACCACTTGCTCCTGAACATTCACCAGAATTGTGACAAGCCCAACATGAATCAGGTCCACAAGATTCTTGTTTAAAACACCATCGTCCAAAACCATCTTCACCTAGTGAACATCCTACAGCTTCACACTGTGTACTTCCTATGTCTCCAGTTGTTTCGCAAGCCCAACAATCTGTATCACTACAACTACTTTGACACCAATTAGCTGGTTCAGTAATATTCCAATTATTACAAAAATATGGAGTTCCATCAGATAAACATTCATTTGGTGCACTACAAGTAGATACAGAACAATCATCTGAACACCATGATTCTTCTCCAGCATCACATGAACTATCACCACAATAACCTTGTGAACAATCTAAATTACAGTCACCAGCTGAATTTTCCTCAGATGAACAAAACCCATTTCCACACCATTCAAAATATGATTCTCCTTCTAGATCTTCATCGATTTTTCCATCACAATCATCGTCCTTATTGTTGTCTAATTCTTCATCATGACATTTTCCAGAATACCATGTATCGTGAGGTGTACAACCATTTGTTTGAGTGAAATTTGAGTTACAATCTCCATCATTATCTATTCCATCACCTGCAACTGCGTAGGTTTCAACATTATAGGTTTTCTTTAATACTGCTCCAACAGTTGAATTAGTTTGCACTCCATTAATTAAAACATATGATGAACCATTCCATTCTTCTACTTTTAACCTAATTGTTAAACCATATTCATTTGTTTCAAATCCTGGATATAGGTTTTGGAAAAACGCACTATTAATATCAACTGGTTCAACAGATTTTAATTTTGTTTCTTCACCACTTCTAGCAATTGCTTTAATTGTAAAGTTTGTGAAATTTCTACTTCCAGTATTATTAATTGTAACATTCATCCTAAGTCTCATTGAAGAAAGATCTGTTGCTGGAGAACTTATATTGAAAAGAGTTTGTCCTAAATCTCCAGTTAATTTAAACTCATAAAAACTAATATTTATTTCAGTATCAGTAGTAAAATCATATTCCTCAGTTTTCATAAATTGAGTATGTTGATTAACAATATCTTTTAACTCTACTTCAATTTTGGTTTTACCTTTAGGAACTTGAGTAGCAAATCCTCCTGTTGAATTAGTAGATACTTCTTTTTTACCAATTCTAACTAATGCATTATTTATTGCTGTTATTCCATCATCTTCAGTTAATTTTCCAGTTATATTCACTAAATCAAGCGTAACTTCAATAGGAGCTATTAATAATGCTGTTGCTCCGTCTATTCCTTGTGAACTAACACCTAATTCAAAGATTGGCATTCCTAAAAAATATTCTCCTGGTTCTCTAGGACTCATAATTTGGAAAGTGGCTCCACTTGTTCCATCTCCGTTATCTTCCAGGAAAATCCCATTTTCAACCATCCAAAATTTTTCTTTTTCAGTATTATCTTTTAAAAAGAATACTCCATGTTGAACTTTATACCTACTTAAGTTATTAGTTTGGACTGTAAGATTAATTAGTCTACTTGTTTTAACTGACGCAGGTGCTGTAAGAGACGAAACATCTTCTACAACAATTACATATTGCATTCCTACAGTTGAATATACATTACCTTCCAGATCCTCAACCATTACCCACATATCTGCTGGACCAGGTATTGTTGGAACAGTTTCATTTGTAAATTCATTTAGAATTGTTGAAGGAATTGTAAAGTTTACTTGTGCATAACCATTTGTAATATTTACTTCTTCTTCTAATTCCCAAATCATAAATTCAGATTCAACCTCATCTTCTCCAATTAACAATATAGAATCCATTGCTACTATTGATCCATTTACAGCTGAACCATCATCATTAGTTACTATTATATTCATTGTTGCTGTATCATTAATATTATATTTTAATGCTGATTCAACTGTCACGTCTCCACTACCTACAACAAAATCAGTAAAAAATCCAAAATTATCACCTGGACCTTCTTGTTTAGGACCTTCTTCTATCATTCCATGTTCAAACATTGGGAAAATATCTAACATATATTCTCCTTGAGGCATTGGACATAGTTCAATTTCAAGCTTTCCACTACTATCTGTTTGGACTTCAAATCTATTATTAATTTGAGATCCTTCAGAACTATCAAAATGATCCCAACCTTGATTAGCATCTAAAACAGTACAATCACTCCCACCTAAAGAATAAACAGGTTGAGGATAATCATCTCTATCATGCATTAAATTCAATTCAAGTTTTTGACTCTCTGGATTACCTAATCTATCTTTAGTTGTAATTAAAACCTTAATATTTTCATCTTGCTTAAATCTAGTTTTCATGTCAACTTCCAAATTTTTAGCACCAACATCAATAAAATATGCAATGTCTTGGTCAACATTTTGACTATCAACTTCACAAGTAGCTGTTCCTGAAACTAAATAATATCCTGGAAGACTTGGTGTTGTATAAGTGAAAACTAATTCTCCATTTACGTCAGTTACATTATTGATATTAATGTTCTTAACTAATTGGTAGTCTTTATCATTATAAATCGAATCAAAAGCAATTGAACAATTATCAATAGCTGTTCCATATAAATCTGTAGTTTTAAGCCATACATATTGCTCTGTATTTGCTCCAATATTATCTGTGTTTTTTGAAATTCCTACATGAAATTTCTCAACTTGAACATAATATTTTTTTTCTGTTTCATCTCCTGAATCAGGATCAGTATAACTAAAAATTAAGTCATATTTTTTTCCTGCTACCATACTTAAAGTGTTTGGATGCAAATTAAAAGATGTATCTCCTGGAAATTCACCTTCACTTAGCATCTGAGGTTCTCCACCTTGTGTTTGATTTGGACTAGGCATCATCCATGATGGAAAGTCATTAGTTGTTGAATTAATACCTAAACCACGTAAATCTGTATAAGTAAAAGTATCTAAATCTTTAATTCCTTTTAGAACAATTGTCCTATTAACTAATGGACCAAACCAAGATCCTTGATGGAAACATCCATTACTTGGTTGACAAAATGGATCATTATCATCCTCACCAAATAGTCCCAAGTAAATTGTAAAATTAACTCCAGGAACTATTCCAGGTTCACCCCATGTATGTAGGTCTGTTCCTGATCCAATTTGGAAATCTGTATAAGTATATTCACTATATCCTTCTGATCTAGTTATTTCAGTTTCTAAAGTATACCAACCTGGACAAGTAGGTGTTGAAAAATTAGTTTTTAGTGTTCCACTAACATTAACTAATGCTTTATTATATGTTTTTCCACATGGTCCCCACATATTTTTTAATGTAGCTGAATTAACATTAGTTACTTCTAAAGAATATATTTGGCCTCCATAATATGCATCTGGGGCACTTCCTGTGCTATCAACAATACTTGTACTAGGTTTATTTGCATTGCTTAATCTAAACCATGCCCACCCTTCTGAAGTTCCTGATGAACTTAAATTCATCTCTAATTGTAATTCAAATTCATACGGTTGAGTTAAATTCAATGCTGTTTGATTTGCTTGCATTTCAAGTAAAGCTTCTCCACCGTATACTTCAAATAATGGAGTATAAACTCCTAAATCAGTTAAATTAACTTCTTGAGGTTGCCAGTTTCCAGGTTCATGTTTCATTATTTTCTTAATTGTAACATTACCATTTTCATTAAGTGGATTCCAAGTATCAATGTCTCTAGCTCTAACATTAACTTCAATAGTATCAGTTATACCATATTCCCATTCTTCAGGATATGCATCAACTTGATATGTTCTAACACTAAAATCATACCATACAATTTGTCCACCAACATTAATTCTTCCAGTGTATCCACCAGTAGCTAAAGATGCAGCACCTATATCTAATTTGAATGAAACTCTACCAGTTGTATCTGTTAAATTATTATTAGAAAAATTATACATACTTCCGTCAAGAGAACCTAATAAATCAGTTGGATTTTGATCCCATGATTCTGGCCATTTTTCAAACCCAACTAATTGAGCTGTAACTCCGGATGCTCCTGATCCAGAATCTCGTGCATCAATATCTAATTCATAAGTTTCACTTGAAGAATAATCCCATTTATTTTGGTTCCAAAATAATTCTAAATTATCATTTCCCTTTACAAAAAAGTCAACCCATGCTACTCTTTTTGCTGCTCCTTTTGAAATATTAATTTCACCTCTATAATTACCTGTTGCCCAAGAACTGCTTGTTTGTAAAATTGCTGTTGACTGACCTGCAGACCAATTTAATGTTGGACTAATTGGAGTTCCAAATGGATCTTCAAAGAAGTTAATAACTACATCACTAGGATCTGTTTTGTTCCAGTTATTTAAAATATCATATACTTCAATATTCAATGTGACATTTTCGCCTGCATTATATTCCCAAGCAGAAGGCCACATCCACATTTCAAACTGATCTGGGAAAATATCAATAAAGAAATATTCTGTTAATGGATCTTGTGAACCATCCTCTAAAGTTAACTGTACTTCATGAGGTCCATTATTAATTCCTAGATCACTTAAATTAAATGAAAAGTTTTGAGTTCCTCCTACTTCAGTACTTGTATTAATATTATTTACAACAAAATTCTCTCCAGTAAAATGATTGTTTAATCTTAGTGTTAAACTAGTATTTGCTAAATCTGATGTAACATTAAAGGTGAAGTTTCGATCTAAATTAGATAAAACAAATCTATTATTATCAAATGGCCACTCAACTGAGTATCCAAATTGGACTATGTCTATAAATTCAGCTGTAGGATATACTTCCCATTTAGTGTCACCATATCCAACCATAAAATTACCACCTTGGTTAAATGTATAGTTTTCAACATAGTCAGCACTAGCAGCAATAGTTGTTTTCTTTTTTACTGTTTGAGTAAAAGGATCAATTATCCAAAAGAATGTATCAGAAGCCTTACTAGAAGTAACATTAAATTCAACAAAATCTCCTACATATGCTTGAAGAGGTATATCTATAACAACATCTTTAACTCTAATATCAAAATATGTGTCAAAGTAAAATGTTTCTCCATCATTATCTACTATTTTGATTGTTGCTTGGTAAAAACCACTTTCTAAATCAGATATTGCAAATGAAACATCTGCTCCTGTTGCTAAATTACTTCCATTAGTTGTATATGAAAAATCATCATAATTAGTATATCCTTCTAAATAATGATTAATTGGTGCGCTAAGTCCAGAAGTATTCACAATAATTGTTGCATCATTGCTTCCTTCAGAAGTTTCTGAATTAACTATAACAAACATATTTTTTTGTACTCTAAAATATAATGATCCTTGATAATTTGGGTTTTCAGGAATTTCAAAATTTAACATATAATCTCCCATTTTAAGATTATATGAGGTTAAATCAAAAAGATGAGTACTCATATTTTCTGCTGCAAATTCTTTCCCAGTTAAACTTGTGATTGAACCATTCCATAAATTTTCAATTGATGTTATATTTACTGTAGTATTTGTATATTGCCAACCATTTGAACCCTGTGTAAAAATTGTATAAGTAAAATTTATTTCATCTGTAGGTTCAAAATTTGGATTTGCTAATGGTTCTACATGCATGTTTGGTGCAATTACTTCAAACCATAGTCTTTTAGTTGTTGAACTAGAACTTTGAGTTATAGCTACATCTACAAAATATTCTCCTGGATCAAGCTCATTATTTAAAGTTAAAACTCCATTTGAATAATAATAATCTACTGTTTGAGACACTCCATTAATATCTTCAACACTAGCTAAAACTGTTGCTGTTCCTGATATTGTAATATTAATCAAAATGTCTTCATTAATTACAAATGATTCACTTCCTGCTCCATATTCAACAGTTGCACTAAATGGTTTAATTGTAAATTCCCCGTCTCCAAAACCTACTATTGAATTTGTCATTCCAGCTACTTGAATAATTGGAGCATAAGTTCCTGAATTAAAGTTTGCAGCTGAAAGAGTAATAGTTGCTACTCCTGTTGAAGATGTTGTTCCTTGTTTATTAGCTGAAACTGGTGCCCAAGTATTAAAATTAAGTAAACCTGTTAAATTAACTTCTGTACCATTAATTGGTGTATCATTTTGATATGTAACTTTAACATTTATTTCTACATTGTCTGTTGAAGTGAATTCTCTATCAGCATCATTGATTGTAATAATTACTTTATTTTCTACAACTTTAAACCCAAAACCATGAAATACTCGGTCACTTCCTTTGACAGCTTCAAGTTCAGCAAAATAATCTCCAGCCTCTAATGTTGAATCTGGAGTAATAGTAACAGTAGTTCTTCCTAAATTATTTGTAAGAGTTGGACTAGCTACCAATGTTGCACTAATTTCTTGCCCATCCCTAGTTCTAAATAATCTAGATAAACTAACATTTGTTTGATTAACTAAGCTACCAGATTTTTCCATAACAACAGTAGCTTCAATATCTTGACCGGGAGCAAATTTACTATTTTCTGAAACAGATATACTTCTAAAATTTAAATTTCTAATTTCAAAAAACCCATTACCTAAACCTTCTTCACCTGCACTAGTTTCTACGTCAACTCCAAACATATACCATCCAGATTCTGAAGGTAATTGACTCAATGCACTTGTTAAAAGAACTGAACCAGATCCATCAGTAATATTAAAAGAAAGTTCATCAAAAAATTCTCTATGAATTGTAGCTGTAGCATTAACCACGTCAGACAATGTAACTGTGATATTTATTGAATCCCCTGAAGAAAACATTTCAGTTTGCTGTCCATTTTCATTATATGTTAAAACATCAACAGTAAAAGCAGAAATCCCAAACCAACCTTTTCCTTTAAATGATTTACCTTCTGTATTAACTAAAGTATATTCAACTCTATAAAAACCGTTTTCTAAACTTGGAGGAATAATATTATAAACTACTTTTCCAGTGGTATCATCACTGTAAGTAGTATTTTTTGTTGCTTGTAAATTAGTATATTCTTCCCCAGTTTCTTCACTAACTATTTTATCAAATTTAACAACAAATCCTGTTAAATCTTTTTCTGAACCTGAAGTTATATCCCACACTTTTACTTCTGACAAAAACTCTTCTCCACTAGCAAACACAAATTGAAATTGATTATTTGTATTTCTAACATCCATAAAAGACATATAATTTTGAACACTAAACCATCTTTGTCGTTTAATTATCCCTGATTCAGTTGTTATAGTTATATCAGCTAGATATTCAGCTTGTGTTGTTGGAACATTAAAACTAACTGATCCTTCTAAATCATCAATTGTTGCATTTGCGTTACTTGTAATATCTCCATTCGAATCAATAATTTCAACTAAAACAAAACTAATATTTGAGCTAGATTCAAGATTTATTTTTGCTAATTCTCCTGGTTGAAAGAAATTTCTATAAGTACCATAATTATCTGTTAAATCAATAAATAATTGTGTGTTCATTACTTCAAAATATTCTTTTCCTTTTCCAGATTTACTTTTTGAAGTAGCTTTAGCTACTAAAAAATAAGAACCGTCATTAAATGTTGCAGGAATTGTAAAAGAAAATTCAGATGTCAATGTTTGATCTGTGCTTTCAATTGAAACAATGTCATTTACATCATAAAATTTTCCATTATTTTCTAATTCAAAAAAATATGTGGTGTCATTATGAGAAATCAAATTTCCATTTTCTAAATTTTTAACAACAACATCAAATTCAACAGTTTCTCCAACTGAAAAAGGTTTTTTATCTACTAAATCAAGTCTGACATCTAAACCAAGAACAGTAAAAAATCCTTTTAATCTTTGTTCATTATTAGATGAATCCTTCATAGTGAACTGAACTTCATAATCACCTGCTCTAAGTTGCAGAGGAGTAGTTTGAGTAACATTAGTGTTCCCATTATATATTCCAGAAGTTTCAATAAAAGTAACTGTTTTTTTAGATCCTGTAGGATCAGTAACAATAGCACTCACTGTAGAATTTGTTATTTTTTGCCCATTTGAATACCCTTCAACTTTAAAATATGCTACACCATTTGGTTTAAATATATTTTTTCTATTTCCTGCTTTATCAGTGATTTCAAATTTTAAATTAAATTGAGTTACCGTTGCAGTAAATGATTTTTTATTATCAACAACAACAGTATATAATCCTGTTGATGAAGGAAGTATAATAGATTCTAATGAATCACTAGCACCTGTTGAACTTGCATAAAGACTTCCATTTTGATAAAAAACATCATAGTCATAACTATCTGTTGTTAGAGTTGTTCCAGTGTATTTTTTAACTGTAAAAGTTAAATTTGGGTTTGAGATTGGTACTTGGAGAGATGAAGCAATTATTTTGTATGTAGGTTTTTGAGAGGTATTTAAAGCTAAAAAAGTAAGTTTTTGAGACGAAGAAGTTGTGTTTGCTTCAATGGAGTGAGTTCCTGCTTGAACATTTGTAACATAATGTTCAAAATAGCCCTCATCATCAGACGTTTCTGTTGAATTTAAAACAGAGTTAAAATACAAATAAACATCTGTGCCATTTATAGCACTGTAATCGTTCCCAAGAACATATCCTGAGACTTTAACAGATTCACCAACTGTATATTCAACATTGTTCAAATTTAGAACAAGAACTTCAGCTGAAACAAATGTTGTCATTAATAAAAGCAATAAAAGATATAATAAATTGTATCTGTGTCTATTCATTCTCCACCCTCTTTAAAATACTGGAACCTCTCCCGTTAACCAGTTTATATCATTTTTCTGAGGAGAACTACTATTTAAACTTTCATAATCACTATTTAGTTAAGAATTAATAAATTAGTAAACACGATAAATAAGAATTTCTAATTCATGTTAACAATTTATTTAATAGAAATTAACTCGTGTTTAATAGTTAATATGCTGCACATAGTTTAACTGTCGCGCACTAAATTTGTACTTCATAGCAGCCCATACAAAGAGTAATGACACTCCCGGATTTATCTAAAACTAATTTACGTTCATCAAATTGTTCAAGTTGTTTATTGCATTTATTACATTTATTATACATGAAAATCAACCCTCCCTAAAATTAAATAGAATTTTTCAATATAAAAAACTTGCGCAATTTTTATTTCCAAAGAAAATACCAAGACAAAAAAGAAATAAATAGAGCTAGAACATATCCCAAAGGAACAATTTTTTTCCCTGCAATTTTTACCCAAGGATAATAATCGGTAAATTCACTATAAAATTCTTTTAATTTTACTTTTGGATTTACAACAAACCAAAAAAAATCTTCAACAACTGTTCCTGATACATAGGCACTTAAGATTATTCCAAAGATTCTAGTGTTCCAACCATAAATAACTAAAGGAAGAGATAATAACAAAGGAAACATAACTCCAAATAAGAAAAAATGATATGCAGATAGTGTGAAAGTTCCAATTTTTATTTTCCAACCTAATTTTTTTTTGTCCCAAGAATTTCTTCCTTCAACATATGCTTCCCAAAAAGAGGTTGAAATCATAGCAGCATAAATCCAAAAAAATAGTAGGAAAATATTCATGAAGATTTTTTATATTGTTGATTATTTAAATTTTGTTGTTAAAAAAACAAAAAGTATTTATTTAACTAACAAAAACATTATTTATATGGATTCATGTGTTTATGGTGTTGATATCACTAAAAAAGTAACGCCTTTAATGGTTAGAAATGCTATAACTTCTTGTTTTTTAAATGCTCATTCCGAGGTTCTTGACGAAATGAAAGAATTTGGTGAGTTTGAATCAGAAGAAGAATTTGAAAAAATGAAGTTGTTTGATGTTTCTGGTTTAATTAAAAAATTTTTTGAAGATGTTAATGGTGATTATGAAAATCCTACAAAAGAGTCTATTCTTAAGGTATTAAAAAAATTACAAGAATTTGCCAAAAACTTTAGAAAACCTAAAATTGTTAATGAACATACCAAACAAATTATGGTTCTTGTAAACAAATTAAAATAAAAAATTAAACAGAAACTATTGATCTAACTTTATTTACAACATATTGAGTTTCCATTTTAGGATTATCAATCACCCACTTATAAAGTACTGGAGATACTAACACACTTAAAACAATGTTTCCTGCTAGATGATATAAGGTAAAAGGTATTTGTCCTAAGAATGTTTGCATAAATGTTTGATTAAAAAATAACATTCCAGTTCCTATTCCTGTAATTGCGTCGTAAACAAGTGTTCCTATAACTGAAAATATTAAATAATTCTTAATTGTTGATTTTCTTTTTTTAAAATAGATTCCTGCTAGTATTCCAAGAATTGCATAAGTACTTATGGTCATTATTGACCAAACTCCTAAAGTTCCTGTTATTAGATCAAAACTTAACATTGCAAAAATTGTAAATAACATCCCACCAATTGCACCCCATTTTTTTGCAAAAGGCATCATAGTTGACATGATTGGTTCAACATTTGGTGGATGAGGCATAAATCTTAGAGTATAACCGTAATTAATCCAACAAAGTATTTAATAATATTTTTTGATTCTTTTTTTTCCATATTTGTAGAATAATTATTTTTGTTTAAAAAGATTTGCTTGATTAACCTTTTAAATTTAATATTTTAGCTGCATTTGAATATGCAATTTTTTCTGCATCATGTGTTTGAAAAAGTATTTGACGAATTAAATCTATTCCTTCATAATACCTTGGTAAATAAATTTCACTTCCACTTTCAATAATCAAATCTGGACTTTGAACATCTGTTCCGATTATTATTCTATCAACAAATTCATTTGGAACTATAGAAAAAGGATTAAGTTCACACATTAAATTTGAAAATTCTGACATTAAATCAATAGGACATTCATGAGCAATAATAAATATAGTTTGGGGATTTTCTTTTAATGCATTTCTCATTTCATTTTTTCCAAGTTCACATTTTGTACCATAACAAAATTCATTATGAATTAAAACAGGCACATCATATTTAGATGCTAATAAAAAAACCCTCATCATAATTGTAGAATTCATTGGCGTTTTTGTTTGTTTAATTGAATTTCTTAGATCTAATTCACCAATTCCCTTCCAAATATTTTTTTTCAATTCATTTTCAACATATACTAAAGAAGTTTCATCATCAGGATTAAAACTTCCTAAAAAAGGAATAATAATATCTGGATATTTCTTATAACTTCTCATAATCCATTTATCATGCTGGTATGAATAAGTTGGAGGCCTATTGTTTAAATGCCTAGCATGTAAACCTAAACATATTTTTGAAACTCCTGCTTTTTTAGCTTCTAAAACTAAATTATCAATATAATCAAAATTTTCACTTGATGAACTCGGATAAATATGAGCATGCATATCAATTATAGGACCTAAATATTTTTCATTTAGATTATTATTAATTGCTTGGCCAGTTAATTTTGAAAATTCTTTTGACTCATTTGTACAACCTAGTAACATGATAATTAAGATTAGAAATAGATATTGATTTTTCATAGTATGAATTTTATTTAACTTTTAATCATATAAAAATATATTGAAAAGAAAAAAATAATTGTAAAAAAAGAAAAAAATTGTCTCAATCAAAGCCTTACTTAGATTTTGATGAGGTTTCCTCATCAACAACTTCAGCATCAACAACTTTTTCTTCCTTAGATTTACCTTTTTTTGGTTTTTCTTCTTTACTTTGTTGTTGTGCTTGAGCTTGCTGAGCTTTTGCTTGTTCTTCTGCTACTTTTTTATACATTTCTGTAGACATTTCTTGAACTTTTTTGTTAACTTCTTCAAGTTTCTTTTTTATTGCTTCAATATCTTTTTTCTCTGGTTCAAGTAATTTCTTAAGTTCATCAATATCTTTTTTTACTGTTTCCATTTTTTTAGCATCAGCTTTACCTTCCATATCTTTGAACAATTGTTCGCTTGTATGAACTAAAGTATCTGCTTGGTTAATTGTTTCAATTTCTTCTTTCTTTTTCTTGTCTTCCTCTGCATGAACTTCAGCTTCTTTTTTCATCTTTTCAATTTCTTCTTCACTAAGCTTTTGGTTTGAAGTGATTCTAATTGACTGTTCTTTTTTAGTTCCTAAATCTTTAGCACTTACATGAACAATTCCATTTGCATCAATATCAAAAGTTACTTCAATTTGAGGAATACCTCTAGGTGCTGGTGGAATTCCAACAAGATCAAATTGACCAAGTAACTTATTATCAGCAAACATTGGTCTTTCTCCTTGACCTACTCTAATTGTTACTGCTGGTTGATTATCTGCAGCTGTACTAAATACTTGAGATTTTTTTGTTGGAATAGTTGTATTTCTATCGATTAATTTAGTAAATACTCCTCCTAAAGTTTCAATACCTAGTGAAAGAGGTGTAACATCTAAAAGTAAAACATCTTTAACTTCTCCAGCTAAAACTCCTGCTTGAATTGCAGCACCACCTGCAACACATTCCATAGGATCAACTCCTCCTTCAGGATCTTTACCAGTTACATCTTTAACAAATTTTTGAACCATAGGCATTCTTGTTGGACCTCCTACAAGAATGATTTTATCAACTGTAGACATTGTAAGTCCAGCATCTTTTACTGCTTGTTCCATAGGTTTTTTACATTTTTTAATGATTGGTTCGATAATTTGTTCTAACTCACTTCTTTTGAATTTTCTTGTTAAATGAATTGGACCTTTATCTGTTGCTGTAATAAATGGTAAATTAATGTCTGTTTCCATAACTGTTGAAAGCTCAATTTTAGCTTTTTCAGCTGCTTCTCTAACTCTTTCCATTGCAACTGGATCATTACTTAAATCAACACCTTCTTTGTCTTTGAAAGCATTAACTAAATATTCAACAATTGACACATCCATATCTGTCCCACCAAGTTGAGTATCTCCGCTAGTTGATTTAACTTCAAAAACTCCTTCACCAAATTCCATTATTGTAACATCTAATGTTCCACCACCTAAATCAAATACCAAAATTTTATGATCTTGGTCAGCTTTATCTAACCCATAAGCTAGTGAAGCTGCTGTTGGTTCATTAATAATTCTAACTACTTCTAGACCTGCAATTGCTCCAGCATCTTTAGTTGCTTGTCTTTGATTATCATCAAAATATGCTGGTACAGTAATAACTGCTTTTTCAACTTTTTCTCCTAAGAATTTTTCAGCATCTTTTTTGATTTTTTGTAAAATATATGCAGAGATTTGTTGAGGTGTGTATTCTTTACCATGTACTTTGTATTTATGATTAGTACCCATTTTTCTTTTAGCTTTAGTTACTGTACCTTGCGGATTACTAACTGATTGTCTTCTAGCAGGTTCTCCTACCAATAAATCATTATCTTTGCTAAATGCAACTACACTAGGAAAACTTTTCCCATATTGTGTTGTTCCTTCTGCACTAGGTACAATTTTAGGCCTACCTGCTTCTAGTACTGCGGCAGCACTATTACTTGTTCCTAAATCAATTCCAATTATTTTTGTCATTTTGAATTCCTCCAATTATTTTTTTTATATTTTTATCTTTTAACAATAACAATATGGCCAGGCGAGACGTTAGTCGAGTAGGACTTTACTATTAAAGTCCGTCTGTGCCTTTATTGTTGTTATTGTCAAAATTTTTTATTTCTACAAATATTTTTTACCACCAAGGGTTATCCATATCAATATTTATGTTGTTTACCAAATCAATTAGTTGATCGTGAAATAAATTATTAGATGCAATTATATTTTGCATTGAATTTTTATCACCAACTATGAAATCTTTATTATTCTCATCTGTAACCTTTCCACCTGCTTCTGTAATTAATAATATTCCAGCAGCATAGTCCCAAGGATGCTGTTGAACTTTTACTAGTCCATCACTTCTTCCAGCAGCAACAAAAGCTAATTGTCCTGCACAAAAACCTAAATCTCTAGCTCTACATGCTTTAATACTTAGTTCTTTAATTAATTTTAATGAATCATCAATTTTACTTTCTTGAGTACTAATTCCTGATTGAATTACTGCTGATTTTAAATTATCAATTTTTGAAACCTGAATTTTCTCTCCATTCAAAAATGCACCTTGATTTTTCTGTGCAAAATATAATTCATTGATCATAGGAAGATATACAATTCCATATTCTATTTCATTTCCTTTTTTTATTCCTACTGAAATTGCAAAATGAATATCTGCATGTGCATAATTAGCTGTTCCATCAATTGGATCAATATACCATGTGAAATCTGAATTTGTTTTTTCATAATCCTCTTCTTCACCAATAATATTATGATTAGGGTATGTCTCTTTGATTTTTGAAACAATAAATTTTTCAACTGCAATATCTGCTTCTGTTACAAAATCTTTAGGTTTTTTCATACTTATTTTTGCGTTCCCTAAATAATCCATTGCTATTTTTCCTGCTTCCTTAACTGTATTTATTATGAATTCTTTCATTTTATTAGTGCTCTAATCTCTTCTACTCTCTCAGGGGTTAAAACTTTTCTTTCTTCCTTAACTAAATCAATATGAGGCATAATTTTTACAACTTCCAAAAATTTAACAAGTAAATTCAAATCAATTTCAGATCTATTTTCAACTGAGCCCATTGCTTCATACAAATTCTGATCAGTTGTAACTAAATCAACTTGAGTACTCTGAGTAGTTATCAAAGTATGAAGTTTATCTTCTCCTTTCAAATAATTAAATATAGCTTCTGGTTTAATGTACATTTTTTGTTTATTCATTTTGAATCCTCGTCTTTTAGACCTAATATTTTATCCCAATCTTTATGTCTTGATTTTTTTATGTCTTTGTAATCATCTAATTCTTTGATTTTTTCTTTAAAATGTTCTAATTGCGCACCATCTAGCACATGTCCACCAGATTCAACATATATTTTGTATTGCCTTAGAGATTCTTTATCATCTGGATTTAAAAAAAACCTCAAATCAAACCAAGTTATAAGTTCTTCACCATAAGATTTGCATCCCATAGCAACTTTGCATTCAAAAGGTTTAGCTTGATGTATTTTGCAACCAATATCTTCCTCATAAAAAATACATTTCCCATATGGCTTATCGTCCTCTCTAAGTATTTTAGGTCTCCTTAATGTTGTGTTGAATTTTGTAAGTTCTTCAGTATATTCTTTTTCAAATTTTTTTTTTTTTAATCCCATTAATTTTGCAGATT
>Ga0233437_1000539_pt1 | contig 85003 bp, 70 predicted proteins | sample SI_122_August201_FD_182714 | JGI IMG/M metagenome (GOLD analysis project Ga0233437, IMG submission 182714) | Seawater microbial communities from Saanich Inlet, British Columbia, Canada - SI_122_August2016_200_MG | ecosystem: Environmental > Aquatic > Marine > Inlet | place: Canada: British... | reverse complement strand
CTTGGACGGCGATGATTCGCGAGTCATCATGGACAGGGCGCTACCGTTCATCCGCAAAGCAGCGGAACAGAGGACACCATTCCTCGCCGTGATCTGGTTCCACACTCCGCATCTGCCGGTTGTCGCCGGGCCGAAGTATGCGGCAATGTACTCGGAGCACGATCTTCACATGCGTAATTTCTACGGGTGCATTACCGCCATGGACGAGCAGATGGGACGACTGCGCAAAGAACTGAGGAACCTTGGTGTAGAAGACAACACAATGCTATGGTTCTGCTCGGATAACGGGCCGGAAGGAAACAGCAATGGACCGGGTAAGACAAATGGGCTAAGAGGGCGAAAGCGCAGTCTTTACGAAGGCGGCGTACGTGTCCCTGGCTTGTTGGTCTGGCCGAAGATGATCAAGAAGAGTCGGGTCGTTTCAATGCCCTGCAGTACAAACGATTACTTTCCAACCGTGTTGGATGCGTTGGGCCATCAACTCCCGGAAGCCAAGATGCGACCGTATGATGGGATCAGCCTGCTGCCGCTGATTAAAGGAGAGATGGACCAACGGTCACACCCAATCGCGTTTGAATCGAAGAACCAGGTCTCCCTCACGGACAATCAGTACAAGATCTACAGCAAGGACAAGGGGCAGCCCTATGAGCTATATGACCTGATCGCTGATCAGGGCGAAGAGATTGACATCGCAGATCGACAACCCCATATCGTCAAGCGTATGAGACAGACACTTGAACAGTGGCAGCAATCGTGCAAGAAAAGCGCGAATGGGAAGGATTACCAGTGACCGAACAACCACCCAGCATGCGGGTGGAGTTACCCCGGTTTAGTGGAGTGGAAAGAATTTGAGTTGGGAGAGCTGAAAATATTGGATTCCCTGAAAAGACCATTTGAATGGGAATTTATGGGAATCAATTTATGACCAAAAACCGGCACATAACCATTCGCTTAACATGAATGGTTCTCATGGCAAGGGAAGGGGATGCCGGCTAACAATTAGCTCCAGCCGACAAGAAGCGGGATGGATCAAAGCTCCATCCCGCTTCTTGTTTTGGCAGTTGCAGAGAGAAAAGGTCAGCTCTTGGGCAATGTTTTCAACTCTGCCTGGCGAAGTCACGGGCGTTCTGGAAGAGCTTGAGCCAGGGGGATTCTTCGCCGGTCCAGTCGGCGGGTCTCCAGGAGAGCTGGACGTTGCGGTAGACGCGCTCCGGATGGGGCATCATGATGGTGACCCGACCGTCGGCGGTGGTCAATGACGTGAGGCCATCGGGAGAGCCGTTGGGGTTGAAGGGGTAGCGCTCGGTCGGCTTGCCGTAGTTATCGACGTAGCGCATGCAGATCTGGTGGTTGGCGACGACTTGCTCCATGTCGGCGGGACTGGCGAATTCGATGCGACCTTCTCCGTGGGCACAGGGGATGCCCAGGCGGAAGCCGGCCATGTCGCGCAGAAAGACCGATTTGCTCTCCAGGATTTCGACGGTGACATAGCGCGCCTCGAACTGCTCGGAGCGGTTGCGCAGGAAACGGGGCCAGAGTTCGGCGCCGGGGATCAGCTCCTTGAGATGGGAGAGCATCTGGCAGCCGTTGCACACGCCCAGGGAGAAGCTGTCGGGACGGGCGAAGAAGGCGGCGAAACGATCGCGTAGCTGTTCGTGGAAGAGGACGGAGCGGGCCCAGCCGGCGCCGGCGCCGAGGACGTCGCCGTAGCTGAAGCCGCCGCAGGCGACCAGCCCCTGGAAGTCGGCCAGGTCGGCGCGGTTTTCCAGCAGGTCGGTCATGGTCACGTCGATCGATTCGAAGCCGGCCGCGTCGAAAGCGGCGGCCATTTCGACCTGGCCGTTGATTCCCTGCTCGCGGAGCACGGCGATGCGCGGGCGGACGGCGTCGACGATGGTGGGGGCAGCACAGGTGGCGGCGAAGTTCATGCCGGGATCGTTGCGGTCGGCGATCGACTTGAACTCCTGAAGAGCGCACTCCGGATTGTCGCGATGCGCCTGCATGCGGTAGGTCAGCTCCGACCAGGTGATGTGCAGGTTGGGAATGGGAACCTGGTAGATCGACTCGCCGTTTTGGAGGATGTGCAGCTGGTCGCCGTCGGTCGGTTGACCGATGATGTGGGCGATCTCCTGCAGACCGCGTTCGGCGAGGATGGTGTGTACTGCTTTTTCATCGGCGCTGCGGTACTGGAAGAGGACGCCGACCTCCTCGGTGAACAGGGCTGAGAGGGGGTCATCGCCTAGAGCGGTGATGTCGAGTTCCACGCCGGTGCGACCGCCGAAGGACATTTCGGCGACGGTGGTGAACAGACCGCCGTCGGAGCGGTCGTGATAGGCGAGGAGCAACTGTCGGTCTATCAGCTCCTGTACGGCGTCGTAGAGATTGCGAAGTTCTTGCGGATCGATGTCCGGGCAGATGTCACCCATCTGGTTGTAGACCTGGGCCAGAACCGAGCCGCCCAGGCGGTTGCGGCCGTGGCCCAGATCGAGGAGCATCAGGCGCGTGTCTTCGCCCTGTTTAAGGTCGGGAGTGACGGTCTTGCGCACGTCGTCGACCGGGGCGAAGGCGGAGATCACCAGACTGAGGGGGGCGACGATGCCGTGGTCTGCACCCTTGCTGTCCTGCCAGAAAGCGCGCATCGACAGGCTGTCCTTGCCGACGGGGATCGAGACGCCCAGGGTCGGGCAGAATTCCATACCCACGGCTTCGACCGTGTCGTAGAGGTTGGCATCCTCTCCGTCCTCACCACAGGCGCACATCCAGTTGCCGGAGAGCTTGATGCGGTGTATGGGGCCGATGGCCGCGGCGGCGATGTTGGTGATCGCCTCGGCAACGGCCATGCGGCCCGAGGTAGGAGCGTCGAGCAGGGCCAGGGGAGTGCGCTCGCCCATGGCTATGGCCGAACCGGTGTATCCCTTGAAGGAGTGGGCGGTGAGAGCGACGTCGGAGATGGGGACCTGGTAGGGGCCGACCATCTGGTCGCGGGCGATCAGGCCGGTCACTGTGCGGTCGGCGATGGTGATCAGAAAGGTCTTGCTGGCGACCGCCGGGAAGCGGAGGACGCGTCCGACAGCCTCTCCGAGACTGGCTGCGGAGAGATCCAGGGCCGGATGGGACTCTTTCAGGCGGGCGACATCGCGCAGCATGTGCGGCGGTTTGCCCAGCATTACTTCCAGATCGAGATCGTCGATCGGGTCGTTGTCGAAGAGGGGATCGTGCAGGGTGATCCGACGATCGCCGGTGACCTCGCCGATAACGGCGTAGAGACAGCGTTCGCGGGCGGCCAGCTGCGAGAAGAGTTCCATGTCGTTGCGGCGGATGGCCATGACATAGCGCTCCTGGGCCTCGTTGCACCAGATCTGCATGGGGCTCATGCCCGGCTCGTCGTTCTTGATGGCGCGCAGATCGAAGCGGGCGCCCACCTCTTCGACCAGCTCGGGGCAGCCGTTGGAAAGGCCGCCGGCGCCGATGTCGTGGATGCTGATGATCGGGTTGGCCTCCCCCAGGGCGATACAGCGGTTGATCAACTCCTGGCAGCGGCGCTCCATTTCGGGATTGTCGCGCTGTACGGAAGCGAAGTCCAGGTCTTCCTGGCTGCTGCCGGTAGCCATGCTGGAGGCGGTGCCCCCGCCCAGGCCGATGAGCATGGCCGGGCCGCCGAGTTGGACCACGTAATCCCCTTTTTGCGGGGTCTGTTTTTCGACGTGCTCGGCGTCGATCAGACCCAGACCGCCGGCGACCATGATCGGTTTGTGGTAGCCGCGATAGCGGTCGGCGACCATCTCTTCGTAGGTGCGGAAGAGGCCGACGATGTTGGGGCGCCCAAACTCGTTGCCGAAGCCGGCGCCGCCAAGGGGACCGTCGGTCATGATTTCCAGTGGGGTGGCCAGGCGGCCGGGGAATTCGGCGTAGTCGCGCTCCCAGGGTTGGGGAAAGTCGGGGATGCGCAGGTGCGAGGTGAAGAAGGCGGCCAGGCCGGCCTGGGTGTGGCCACCGGTGCCGGCGGCGGCCTCGTCGCGGATCTCGCCGCCGACGCCGGTTGAGGCGCCCGGATAGGGGGAGATGGCGGTGGGATGGTTGTGGGTTTCGACCTTGATCAGGATGTGGGCGAGTTGGTCCCGGTAGGCGTAGTGGAAGTCGCCGCTGCCGTCGGGGCGGAAAAGCTGCGACTGGAAGCCCCGGATGATGCCGGAGTTGTCGGAGTAGGCCTTGATGCAGTCCTCGGGATGGGTGATGTGGGTGTGGCGGATCATGTCAAAGAGGGAGCGTTCCTGCTCTCGACCGTCGATGATCCAGTCGGCATTGAAGATCTTGTGGCGACAGTGTTCGGAGTTGACTACCGAGAACATCATCAGCTCGACGTCGGTCGGATCTCGTTCGAGTTTCTTGAAGACATCCTGGAAGTAGTCCATTTCCTCGGCGGAGAGGGCCAGGCCCATCTCGAAGTTGGCCTTTTCCAGCGCTTGCCGACCCTGATCCTGGAGGGAGATGTAGATCAACGGTTGGGGTTCGACGGTCTGAAAGAGGAGTTCGACGTCGTCGACTACGGCTTCGGTCATGCGGTCGTAGAGCAGGGGCAGAACGGGCTGGATATCCCGGTTTGAAAGGCGGTCTCCGGTGAAGGTGTAGGCGATACCGCGCTCGACGCGCTTGACGATCTCCATGCCGCAGTTATGGAGGATATCTGTCGCCTTACTGGACCAGGGTGAGATGGTGCCGGGACGGGGGCAGACCAGGGCCTGGATGCCGGCATCCAGATCGGCGGAGCCGCGCGCGTCGAGGATGCGTTCCAGGCGTTGCATCTGGCCTCGATCCGGAGTGGATTCCAGGTGCACTGCGTAGATGAAGCGGGATTCGAAAGCCGCGATTCGAGGAACGCGCTCCCGGCAATGCGCCAGCAGAGGGGTGCTGCGAAAGTCGGAGAGAGCGGCGGGACCGTCGAACGTGAGTATCATGGAATTGGCTCGCAGATGAGTGAAGGGGATGAGCGTCAAAGAAGGCTTCTGAAGTGGATTTTAAATTTAGCGGTTTACTCCGAGGGACTCAAGAAAAGCGGGATTAAAAAAAACAATCCAACCGATAAGTGGGGGAAATCCGGGCGATGAGGATGGTGGCAGAGAAACGATTCTGGAGGGGATAGCACAAGTTTAATTCGGATAAAAGGAGGCGGAAATCGCATAAACTCCTTTACCAATTATGGGTCGGTATATATCTTATATCTCGCTATTTTCCCAGCACATCCGCGTAGTTTCCAGTTGTCCATTGTATTCAACATCGTCCATCGAGCAGCGGTCGGCGGGGAATAGCGTATATATCAGCATTCCCTGAGGTTATTCAAGCTCTTCCGGATTCAATTGAAACCGCGGTCGTGTGCCCGTGTGGTGCTCGATACGCCAAATGCAGGACAGGCCGATGAAGTCGTTCGATCCCAACAGCGCCAACGTCGAGTACATCGATCAACTCTACGAACAATACCGGCGCGACCCCGACTCACTGGATGGCGAATGGGTGGCTTTCTTCAAGGGGTTTGAATTCGGATTCCAGCGATCCGGAGAAGAGCAAGAGGAACAGGATGTCTCCGGGGTGATAGAGGGGGGACAGGGGGTAGGAGTAGGAGGGGACAGAGGAGTCTACGGCCTGGTGCAGGCGTATCGCCAACTCGGTCACTTTATCGCCCACCTCAATCCGTTGGGAGAAGCGCCCGAAAGCCATCCTCTTCTGGAGCTTTCGGAATTCGGTCTGGGAAAGAACGATCTGGACAAGGTCGTCGGTACGGGAGGATTTCTGGGGGAGACGGACGGCACGCTGCGGGATCTGTTAGCCAAGTTGAAGGCCACCTACTGCCGGACGCTGGGCGTGGAATACATCTCGATTGCCGACAAGGAGCAGCGCGACTGGCTGCAGCAGCGGATCGAGCCGAGTCTCAATCGCACCGAGTGTTCCGAGGATGAGAGCTGGCGGATTCTGACGCGCCTGATCGAGGTGGAGGAGTTCGAGAATTTTCTGCACACGCGCTACATCGGCCAGAAGCGGTTTTCGCTGGAAGGGGCGGAATCGCTGTTGCCGCTGCTGGATACGCTGGTCGATTGGGGAGCGGGTCTGGACATAGACGAACTGGTGTTCGGCATGGCCCACCGGGGCCGCCTCAGCGTTCTCGCCCATCTGCTGCACAAACCGTACGAAGTCATCCTCAGCGAGTTCGAGGATGTCGCCCTAAGGGACCGGCCAGCCGACGAGGGGGATGTCAAGTACCACATGGGATATCCGTACGACTACGTGAGCGACAGCGGTCACAAAGTCCATCTCTCTCTCAGTTCCAATCCCAGCCATCTGGAACTGGTCGATCCGGTTGTAGAGGGGATGGTGTACGCCAAGCAGTCGTATCTGCACGACCGGGAGAGGAGACGGGTGGTGCCGGTTTTGATCCACGGGGAAGCGGCTTTCACGGGTCAGGGGATCGTGCCCGAGACGCTGAATTTATCTCAGCTGGATGGGTACCAGGTTGGAGGAACCATCCACATCATCATCAACAACCAGCTGGGGTACACGGCCACGCCCGAGGAGACGCGCTTCACCCCTTATCCCACGGACGTAGCTCGGCAGGTGCAGGCACCGGTTTTCCACGTCAACGCCGACGATCCGGAGGCGGTGGTGCAGGCGGCACGCCTGGCCATCGAATTCCGTCAGGAGTTCAAGCGGGACGTGTTGATCGACCTGTGGTGCTATCGGCGCTACGGACACAACGAGGCGGACGATCCCACTCTGACCCAACCGCTGATGTATCAGATGATCCAGAAGCATCCGACAGTCTTTCATCTCTATTCCTTCCAACTGGCGGCGCAGAGCAAGGTCGCCCAGGAAGATATCGACGATGTGAGAGCGCGGGTGCGCGCCAAGCTGGATGAGTCGCAGGAGATCGGGCGTAAGCTGCAGGTGCTGCCTCAGGCGCCGATCTTCGGAGGGGTATGGCAAGGGCTCACCTGGGCTTCCGGCGATTGGAGCGCGCACACGGCGGTCGATTCGCGTGTGCTGAAGAGGGTAGTGGACAGGGGGACCCAGGTGCCGGAGGGGTTCTCTCTGCACCGCACAGTGCAGCGGGTCAACAAGGCGCGCCAGGAGATGGTGGCTGGAGAGCAGCCGGTCGATTGGGGGGGGGCCGAGATGCTGGCTTTTGGTTCATTGCTCATAGAGGGAGTGCCGGTGCGCCTGGCGGGCCAGGACAGCCAGCGGGGCACTTTCGCCCACCGCCATTCGGTCTGGCACGATGTGGAGACCGGGGCTCAGCACGTTCCACTCCGGCACCTGTCCCGCGACCAGGCGGAGTTTATAGTGCTCAACACCATGCTCTCGGAGCTGGCGGTCCTGGGTTTCGAGTACGGCCTGAGCGCGTCCGACCCGCGGCGGCTGGTGCTGTGGGAAGCGCAGTTCGGGGATTTTGTCAACGGCGCCCAGATGATCGTCGATCAGTTTTTGGTCAGCGGCGAGGCGAAGTGGCAGAAGATGTGCGGTCTGGTGTTGCTGCTGCCGCACGGGTACGAGGGGATGGGGCCGGAACACTCCAGCGCCCGTCTGGAGCGATTTCTGGAGCTGTGCGCAAAGAACAATCTGCAGGTGGCCTATCCGACGACGCCCGCCCAACTCTTCCACGTCCTGCGTCGGCAGATCCACCGGAATTTCCGCAAACCGCTGATTTTGATGACCCCTAAGAGCCTGCTGCGCAACAAGCAGTGCGTCTCGCCGATCGAGGAGTTCATCGAGGGGAGTTTCAGGGTGGTTATCGACGATGACGAGGTGGCCGATCCGGCGGAGGTGCGCCGGGTGCTGCTGTGCACGGGCAAGATCTATTACGACTTGCTCAACGCGCGCCGGGAGCGGGAGCAGAGAGCGGTGGCGCTGGTGCGGCTGGAACAGCTGTATCCGTTTCCGGAGCGGGAGCTCAGGGCGGTGCTGGAGCGCTATCCGGATACTCAGGAGATCTTCTGGGTGCAGGAGGAGGCACAGAACATGGGTGCCTGGAACTTCGTCCACTCCCGGGTCAAGGCACTGATCCCCGCGGAGTTCGAACTCTTCTACGTGGGGCGGGACGAGGCGGCCAGTCCAGCGGCCGGTTCGTTCCAGATACACCAGGCCGAACAGCAGGAGATCGTGGAGCGGGCGATGGAGATGGGGGAGAAAGAGGTGGTTCTGACCGCGACTGGAAGTAGCGATCACCGGGCGGTCTAGGATTTTGAGACAGAACTGTGAGACAGAACTGTATGCAGGGCAACGTGCCGCGCGCTGCAGGTAGCGCCGGTTTCAAGGAGTAGGCAATGGCTATCGATGTAGAAATTCCGGGCATGGGCGAGTCGGTCACCGAGGTCATTCTGATCGAATGGCTCAAGGGAGAGGGGGAATACGTAGAGAGGGATGAACCGATTTGCATTCTGGAGACGGACAAGGCGAATGTGGATCTGCCGGCGCCGGCTGCAGGCGTCGTGCAGCAGCTCAAGGCGGTGGACGATACCCTGGAGGTAGGGGACGTCATCGCCCGGATCGAAGAGGGAGTGGCGGCTGAAGCGGCGGTGGCACCGGCTGAGGAAGCGGTTGCGGAGCCGGAAGTGGCTTCGGCTGAACCGGCGGATGAGGAGATGCTGAGTCCGGCGGTCCGACGATTGGTCGAAGAAAACGATCTGGACCCCGTAGATATCGAGGGAACAGGGAAGGGCGGACGGCTGACCAAAGAGGATGTGCTGGCGTATCTGGCGGCGCAGGAGAAAGAGGCCGAACCGGCTGGACCGGCCCCGCCGGTGGAGACTCCGAAGGTGGAGGAACCCCGCGAGAAAGCACCGCCGGCCAAACCGGCGCAGGTCGCCAAGCCGGCGCCAGCGACAAAACCGGCACCCAAAGTTGCCAAGGTGGAGAAGGGAGCGGAGGGCGGCGGCATCCGACGGGTGCCGATGACGCGGATTCGTCAGCGGATCGCCCAGCATCTGGTCGGCGCCCAGCAGAACGCGGCCATGCTCACCACCTTCAACGAGGTGGATATGAGCGGGGTGATGGCGCTGCGCGCCGAGTACAAGGAGCAGTTCACCGAGATCCACGGGGTCTCGCTGGGGTTTATGTCGTTCTTTTCACGGGCGGTGGCGATGGCGCTGCAGGAGTTCGAGGTGATCAACGCCTGGATCGAGGGGGAGGAGATCGTCTACCACGACTACGTCAATCTGGGCATTGCGGTGGGCACCGAGCGCGGCCTGGTGGTGCCGGTGCTGCAGCGCGTGGAACAGATGTCGATGGCCGAGATAGAGAGCGAGATCAAGCGGGTGGCGCGGGGAGCGCGCGACAACCGGCTGAGTATGGACGATTTGACCGGCGGCACCTTCACGATCACCAACGGCGGGATTTTTGGCTCGCTGCTGTCGACGCCGATCCTCAATGCGCCGCAGAGCGGCATCCTGGGAATGCACGCGATTCAACAGCGACCGGTGGCAGTGGATGGGAAGGTGGAGATCCGGCCGATGATGTACGTGGCGCTCTCCTACGACCACAGGCTGGTCGACGGGCAGCAGTCGGTTTCGTTTCTGGTGCGCGTCAAGCAGTTGGTCGAGGATCCGGTGCGACTGCTGCTGCAGGTTTGAGCGAATTATAGAGCAACGCGATTCACATGAGAGAGGCGGCGCTGCGGTTTTCCGCGATTGGAACCGGCGACCGCCTTTCCTTTAGATTTTCAGACAACGCAGGATAGCGAAAGGTCGTTTTTCGTGAATGATAGTGGGTTTGATCTGATCGTCATCGGGGCCGGTCCTGCCGGGTATGTGGCGGCGACCCGAGCGGCCAAGCTGGGTATGAAAGTGGCCTGCATCGAAAAAACAGCGTTGGGGGGCACCTGTCTGAACGTGGGCTGCATTCCGAGCAAGGCGCTGCTCGAATCGAGCGAACTCTACGCCAGGAACAAGAAAGGGTTGAAGCACCACGGCATCAGCCTGGGAGAGGTGCGTTTCGACCTGGGGCCGATGATGACGCGCAAGGAGAAGATCGTCCAGGCGATGTGCAAGGGGATCGGCACCCTGTTTCGCGGGCACAAGGTGGAGCACGTCGTCGGCACGGCGCGGATCGCCGCGGGGGGGAAGGTAGAGGTGGAGGGAGAGAGTGGCACGCGTCTGCTGGAGGGAGGGAAGATCCTCATCGCCACCGGGAGTGCGCCGGTCGAACTGCGTGGACTGCCGTTCGACGGGGAGCGGATCATAAGTTCGACGGAGGCGCTTTCGCTGGCCGAGGTTCCCGGTCGGCTGGTGGTGATCGGTGCGGGTGCGATCGGGTTGGAGATGGGTTCGGTGTGGAGCCGCCTGGGAGCGGAGGTGCTGGTGATCGAATACATGGAACAGATTCTCCCCGGCATGGACGTGGAGATGACCGGACAGCTACAGCGATTGCTCAAGCGGCAGGGGATGAGCTTTCAGCTGGGTGCCAGTGCCGGAGGGGCGGAGATTGAAGAGGGTAAGGTCAAGCTGGCCGTGACCGCCGGCGATAAGGAGAGTGTGAAGGAGTGCGACAGGGTGCTGGTGGCGGTCGGTCGCAAGCCGCACACCGAGGGGTTGGGGTTGGCGGAAGTGGGGGTGGAGCTGGACGAGCGAGGCCGGATTGCGGTGGACGGAGATTTTCAGACCAGTGTTCCTAGTATCTACGCAGTCGGCGATGTGATCGCCGGGCCGATGCTGGCCCACAAGGCGGAGGAGGAGGGGGTGGCCGCGGTGGAGAAGATGGCGGGCAAGGGTGGCCATGTGAACTACGATGCGATTCCCGGCGTGGTATACACCCATCCGGAGCTGGCTTCGGTCGGGTTGACCGAAGAGGCGGCGCGGGAGGCGTTTGGGGAGGTGAGCGTGGGGAAATACCAGTTCCGGGGGAATGCCAGGGCGCACTGTATGGACGAGATCGACGGTCTGGTGAAGGTGCTCAGCCATCCGCAAACCGATCGCTTGCTGGGCGTGCACATTTTGGGGGCACAGGCTTCCCATCTGATCGCAGAGGCGGTGATGGCGATGGAGTTCGGGGGGAGCGCCGAGGATGTGGCGCGCACGGTGCACGCGCATCCGGCGCTTTCGGAAGTGGTAAAGGAAGCTGCCTTTGCAGCAATACCAGATCTGTAGATCTGAAATTGCTGCAAAGGTGGGTAGCAAGAGGGCAACGCAGAAGCGTTGCCCTCTTGCTATATGGGAGGATCAAGGAGGGCTCTGGAGAATGATAGACACGCTCCCTATAAATTCATATAATGCTCTTTCCGACACCGATTGCGCCAATCCTGGCCGCAAGATTGAATGACTAAGAGAGGTTAGCAATGGCTTTTCAACCGTTCATGTTTATCGGTAACATCCAGGCTTTCGAGAAGGAGGGCGCCGATCACGTGCTGACCAGGCTGTGGGACGGCGGCATCCGCGAACTCGTCCTGGGCGACCTCATGCTGGGGGTCGGCGACGTGCAGGGCCCGGCCTTCGCGCCGAACCGCGACCACTACGCCGGGATCGACGCGGAGCCGCCGGCGCTGCCCGAGGCTCTGGTGGAGAGCGCCGCTGTCTTCCGCGACGCCGTCAAAGCGGCCGGGGACCGCGGATTCAAACTCTACCTCCACGACTGGGGCCAGTATCGCTGGTTCCTCGACGGCGCCTGTCTGAACGATCCCGAGCAGATTCTCTACGGACTGGCCCGCACCCGGGACACCTACGAGCAGTTCCCGGAGCTGAGCGGGTTCATCCTCGACGGTCCCGAATACGGCTATGAGATCGAGCCCGGTCACCGCAGTGATGTGTTCGCCGGTTTGACGCCGGCGGACGAAAACAAAGCGCGGCAGCTGGGTTACGATGCCGACGTCTTGCGCGCGGCGCCGGCGCGATTGAAGGGGGTGCTGCAATCCCTCGGTGCCGAGGGGATGCGCGGTTTTGTCGAATCTCGGGGCGGTCCCTTCGACACTGTGGACCTGTTGCTGCGGGCACCGGAGGTGTTCGATCTGATCCGTTTCCGCACCGACTGTATCCAGGACTACGTGGGCGCCTTCCACGGCTGCGTGAAGGAGTTGGACCTCGGCCTGGAGCTGGCCTGCGGGCCTCGCACCTCGGCCTTCGCGCCGCTCACGGGATACAATTACCGGCGTCTGCGGGAGGTGACTGATTTCTTTTGCCCGAAGCTCTACTTCTGGCAGCACGGCATCGACGGGCTGAAGGGCACCCTCTATCGCTACGCGAAGACGATGATGGAGTGGAACGCCGATGCCGACGAGTCCCTCGCCCTGCGTTTCGCCGAATGGCTCTTCGATCTGGCTGTGCCGGGCGCGACGACTCTGGATGACCTGTCGCAACCGCTGAGTCCCGAATTCTTTCAGGAGACGGTTCCCGCGGAGATCGCCAAGATGATCCACCGCAGCGGTGGCGCCGATGTGCTGCGGCCCTGGCTCGGGCTGCACCACGGCGGAGTGCGCATCTCGACGAGGGAGCTCGAGCAGATGCTGGATGCCGTTGCCCACAGCGGGCTGCACAGCATGATCTACTGGCACTACTCGGACATGACAGAAGAGGAGTGGACAACCCTCAAGAGATACATCGGTCGATGAAGATGTCCACGTCTTTGTGGATGGAAGTCACGCTTTGTAGATTTTGCAGCGCATGTACAGGCCTTTGAAGGGCCAGGCGCCGGAAAGCGGGTCGCAGAGGTCCGGGTCGTCGTCGGTGGTGACGTTGATGTTCGACTCCCAGAGGCCGTAGAGGTGCGGCTCTGCAGCAGTCTGTTCGGGAAACCACCAGCCGTGCTGGGTGGAGATGTATTTCGGGTCGAAGTCGGTGCTCAGGCGGGCTCGTTGTTTGACGCGCCCCTTGTTGGTTTCGATATAGACCCAGTCGCCATCGGCGATGCCCAGCCGCAGGGCGGCGTCTACGTGGATATCGACGATCGGGTCGGGTGCCTGACTGCGGAAGCTGTCGACGTGGCGGAATTCGCTGTGGTGGTAAGGACGGAAACGGCAGCCGCTGATGTTGAGGAAGCGGTATTTCTGTTTGATCTCGGTGGGAATGGATGGCTCGACGTAGTCGGGCAAAGGGTCGTAGCCGAGTTGTTCGAGAATCGTCGAATAGAGTTCGATTTTGCCGGATGGTGTGGCCAATTCGCCGTTGCGGGCGAGACCGGGGTCTGGTACTTCGAACGCCCAGCGCTTTTCGCGGATGAATTCGGAGAGCGTGCGGTTGCCGCGCTCCTCCATGATCTCGCCCAGGCGGTACTCCCACACCTCTTCGAAACTCTTCCACGGCCATTCCTCCTCCTGACCGAGTCGGAGGCCGAGTTCCCGCCAGAATTCGTAGTCATCCAGACGCTCGTATTCTCCGGGAACGCGGGCGGGAACGGCTGCCTCTCCGACCTGGACGAGGGGATAGGCGCCGACCGAGGCGAAGTTGCCCATGTCGGGACGCTCGAGCCAGCAGGCGGCGGGCAGGGCGTAGTCGGAGATCGCGGATGTGGGGGTGGGAGTAATGTCCAGGGTGACCAGCAGGTCGAGCGATTTGAGCGCGTCGTAGACCAGCCTGGTATTGCCGAAGGAGAGCAGCGGGTTGCTGGCCGAGACGATCAGCCCCTTTACCGGGTACGGTTCGCCGGTGAGCATGGCGCGGAAGGCGGTGGGGGCGTGGGCCATGCAGTTGAGGTAGGCGGCGGCCGGATGGCGGTCGCCCCACTTTTTGCTCAGCTGCTCGGTCACCAACTCCCAACCGGGATAGCTCAAATAGCGGAAGCGGTCGCTACCGAGCTGCTTGCGCCGCTGTTCGGGCGGCAGGGCGTCATTGCGCTCCATGGTCGAATCGGGTATGAAGCCGGGGCAGGGGCCGCCGATCAGGCCGCCCCCCTCGACGTCGACGGAGCCGACGATGGCGCGCAGCATGTTGATCGCCCGGATCGCCTGGATGCTGTTGGGGGCGGAGTGTTCGGCCGCCTCGCCGATGACCATGTTGCAGGGCTGGTTACGGGCGAAAAAGCGGGCGGTCTCCACTACAGTATAGGCGGAGAGATCGGTGATCTCGGCGACTCGTTCGGGGGGGAACGCGGCAACTCGTTCCTTCAGCGCCTCGAAGCCGGAGGTGCTGCTTTCGACGAATTCTCGGTCGTAGAGTTCCTCCGCGATGATGACTTGCATCATCCCCAGAGCCAGGGCGGCGTCGGTTCCCGGCCGGAGCGGCACCCAGCAATCCGCCTGGCGGGCGGGCTCGGTGTTGCGCGGATCGACGACCATGGTCCGCATGCCGGCTTTTTTGGCTTTGAGAAAGCTGTTCCAGGAGGAGGGACCGCCTTCGTGTGGATTGCGGCCCCAGAGGACCATCATCTGCGTCAGGCCAGGCTTGCGGTCGGGGACCACGGCACCGCCGAAAGTGGAGTACCAGACCATGCTGCGGGGGCCGTAGCAGATGGTGACGGCGCCGAAGCGGTTGGGGCTGCCGAAGAGGTTCATGAAGCGGGTCTTGGCGAAGTCGGCCGCCCCGCGTCCGGTGCCGGAGCTGGTGGCGACTGCTTCGGCTCCGTATGTCTCGCGAATCTGCGCCAGTTTTGTCGCGATCTCGTCGAGCGCCTGTTCCCAGGAAATCTGCTCCCACTGATCGGAGCCGCGCGGTCCCTTCCGCTTCATGGGAAACTTCAGGCGGAAGGGATGGTGCTGGTAGTCGGCGGCCAGGTGAGGGCGTTTGCAAAAGGCACCCGGCGTCACCGGCGCTTCGGTGTCGACGTGTACCTTCTGCACTTTGCCGTCTGCGACGTGCACCTTCATGGCGCAGCCCTTGCTGGTGCAGAAGTAGCAGGTGGAGTGTTTGACTTCGGTGGTGTCGCTCATATCTGCTCGAGCATCTTCTCCAGGGTGGGGATGCCGTCTTCCGGTTTGACGTTCTGATGGGTGACCCAGTCGCGCAGTTTGTCCAGGGTCTTGCCTGAGTCGATCGCCTCTCTGGCCATGTCGACGCCCGCCTTGAGATTGGCGGCCTTGCCCATGACGTAGAGCAGGGGAGCGGCATTGAGGCAGACGATGTCCCGCTTGGGGCCCGAATCCTTGCCGGCGAGCACGCGCAGCAGAGCCAGTGCATCGTTCTGGACATCGCGCGTTGAGGCGATCTCCTCGAAGGTCGTCTCGGCGAAGCCGAAATCCTCGGGTGTGATAGTGTAATTTTCGATGGAGCCATCCTCGTGCAATTCGGCGACCTGGGTGGGTCCGAGGGTGGAGACTTCGTCCATGCCCTTGTCGGAGTTGTCGTCCAGGCCGTGCATGACGAATGCCTTTTTGAAGCCGATCTCGCGCAGGGTCTTGGCTTCGATCTCGATCATATCGACGTTGGGCACGCCCATGACCTTGAAGGAGGGCATGGTCGGGTTGAGCAGTGGTCCGACCAGATTGATGGCCGATCCGAAGCGGATCTGCGAGAGAACGCGGGCCAGGGTTTTGGGATGGACGGTCGGTAGGAAGGCGTTCCAGGCGCAGATGCCGGCCTTTTCGATGCTCTGTTTGGGCACATCGGGGGCGGACTCGACGTTGACGCCGAGCGCTTCGACTACGTCGATGGCGCCGCAGTTGGAGGAGATGGCGCGGGCGGCGTGGCGAACGACGTAGAGGCCGCAGGCCGCTCCGGTGATGGCGGCGCCGGTGCTGACGTTGAAGGTCTTCAGGGTGTCGGCTCCGGTGCCGCAGTTGTCGATCAGAGGCTCGGGAGTATCGACCTGGACCTTGATGGTGTCGTATTCGTAGAGCGCTTCAAAGGTGCCGGCCACCTCTTCCGGGGTTTCCGGCTTGGCCTTCAGGGCGCCGATGAATCCCCCCTGCTGCAGGTCTGACTGCTCTTCTTCGCAGATCTGGCGCCAGCACTCGCGGGCTTCTTCGCGGGTAATGTCCTGTCCCTGGGTCAGGCGCACGACGATGGCGCCGAACTCTCTCCAGCGATCTTCCTGACTTGGCATTTGCTCTACTCCCTTGGTGATGGGGAAATTGGTTTTCAAAAGTTCGATATTATGTGAGGTGCTCTATCCCGAAGGTGCATCCTCGGGTTTGTAGATCACGTACAAATAGTCGCCGATCACTTCGCTGCGATCCAGGCGGAATTTCGGGACGGTTCCCTGCGGCCAGAAGGCGCGTCTGCCGACCGGGGTGATGGAGTTGGAGCCGCCGATCACGAAGGGACAGATGATCAGCTGTATTTCGTCGTAGAGGTCGGCGGCGATCATGGAGCGGTGCACGGTGCCGCCGCCTTCGACCAGCAGGCGCTCGATGCCGAAACGATGGCGCAGTTCGGGCAGCATGGAGGGCAGGTCGACGTATTTTCCGTGCCCGGAGACGACGATTTCGGCGTTGCGATCCCTGAACGCCTGCACGCGTTCGGCGGGGGCGTCTTCGGTCACTACGATGATGGTGGACGCTTCGTCGCCCAGGATTCTGGAAGTCGGCGGAATCTCGGCCAGCCCGTCCAGGACGATGCGCGTGGGACTTTTGCCGTCGGCATCTCTGAGCGTCAGCCGCGAGTCGTCCAGGAGGATGCAGTTGCGGCCGACCATGATGCCGTCCACCGAGGCCCGCTGGGCGTTGTGGAGTTGCATGATCTCCGGATCGATGAGCTCGGGACCGATCGGGTTGGACTGACCGGGCTGCCGTTTTGGAGATATCTTGCCGTCCAGGCTGACGGCGACGAGCATGATGATGTAGGGGCGATCCATCTACTTTCCTTATGATACCAGGGCGCGTTTGGCCGCGCGCACGAAGTCGATTACGAGTTGCTCCCCTTTGACGCCGGGTTTCTCCTCGATGCCGCTGATGACGTCGACTCCGTAAGGGCGGACGATATCGATAGCCTGGTCGATGTTTTCGGCGTTCAGTCCGCCGGCCAGGATCAGGGGGAGGGAGATGGCGGCGGCGACGCGCTGTATGACGCTCCAGTCGAGGGTGATGCCGGTGCCGGCGGGGCGGGAGGAGGTTTTCGAATCGACCACGAGTCCCGAGATGCCCGAGGCGGCCAGGATGGTGGAGGCTTCGACCGGGTCGTCGACGTCGAACAGTGCTTTGCCGGTGTCGACGTCGATGCGCAGCGCCTTCAGCACCTTGATACCGGTGTCTCTGAGAGAGGAGCAGATCTCCCGGATTTCCTCCAGGCTCTCGTCGCCGTGTAGCTGGAGGAAGTGCGGGCGGACGGTGCGGGCGATTGCCAGGATATTTTCGACCGAGCCGCCGACCACGGCGGTAGTGGTGACGAACGGCGGGGCCGATATAGCCAGTTCAGCGGAGAGCTGGCGGGGGATGTTCCAGGGCACGGAGACCGGATATTCGGTGACAAAGCCGAGGGCATCGGCGCCGGCGCGCACCGCCAGGTCGACGTCATCGGCGCTCATTAGTCCGCAAATTTTGACTCGGGTCATCTGCTTTTCTCAGACAGCGTGTGATTCTTCTGCATCGATAAAAGTTTTCAGGCGAGCCGCAATATCCGGAGCCTGGAGGATGGCGGTGCCGATGAGGACGGCATCGACCCCCGCCTGTCGCGCGCGCCGCACCTCTTCCGGCGTGTTCAGTGAACTCTCGGATATAGTGGTGATCGAGTCCGGCACGAACGGCGCCAGTTCCTCGGTGACGCGGACGTCGCTGAGGTCGGTCTCCAGTTCCAGGATATTGCGGTTGTTGATGCCGATGATCGTGGGATCGAGCGCCAGGGCGCGATCAAGCTCTCGCCTAGTGTGGATCTCGACCACGGCTTCCATACCGAGCCGGCGCGTCTCCTGGTAGAGTTGGGATGCCAGTGGATCGGGTATGGTGGCCATGATCAGCAATACTGCGCTGGCGTTTGCAGCATGTGATTCGGCGATCTGTTCGGGCGCGGAGAAGAAATCCTTCCTGAGCACCGGGAGCGAGACGGCGTCGGCGACTTCGGCGAGCATGGCGCAACTGCCGCCGAAGTCGCGCGGTTCGGTGACTACGGACAGGGCGCAGGCGCAGGCGCCGGCCAGGGTGCGCGCCAGTTCGGCGGGCGCTCTATGGCTCAGGAGATCGCCGTCGCGCGGCGAGACCGGCTTGATATCGGCGATTACCGGAACTATTCCCTGCTCCTGAGCGGAGAGGATCGCCCGGGAGAGGGGCAGGTCGGGATTCACTCGCCGATGGTCGCCGCCCACATCTGCTCCATGTTGTGCTTCGAGTAGCAGCGGAAGGCCATGTGCGTGTCGGTTCCGGTAATACCGGACGTAGAGGCTATTTTTTCGGAAACCACCTGGGCCAGGGAATCGTATTCCTTCACCCGGACGATGGCCATGATGTCGTATTCGCCGGAGACGGAGTAGACTTCGGCCACTCCTTCCAGGTCGACGAGCGCCTCGGCGACGGAGTGGACCTGGCCGACGGCACAGTTGATCATAACGATGGAGGTAATCATAAGTCGCTCCTTTACTTACGGTAATGAGTCGGAAGGACGAATGTTACGTTATCGAGAAATTCCTGTCAAGGTGGAATAATTCTCCGGATTCCGCATCTTTGTCAGTAGAGATTATGGAAGAGATCGATAACAGAGAGTTGGTGCAGGCGGCCCGGAAGGGAGATCGCCAGGCTTTTGGAGCGCTGGTGGAGCGCTACCAGGGGATGGTGTACGGCGTCTGTCTGCGGATGACGGCGGATAGCTTTGAGGCGGAGGACCTGGCGCACGACGCATTTATAGATGCCTTTCTCAAGATCGGCCAGCTGGAGGAAGTAGAGCGATTTTCCGGATGGCTGCGGACGCTGACCCTAAATGTCTGCCGGATGTGGCTGCGGGCTCAGAAGGGAGTATGGAAGGGGGAAGGGGACGAATCCGAAGCTGTGGCGACGGAGAGTGAGGATTTGTTGTCCGGGCGGCTGATTCGCGGCCTGGGGCGACTGCGGCCGGAGCAGCGGATGATGCTGGTGCTCCACTACTGGGAGGGGGTTTCCTACGAAGATGCGGCGGAATTTCTGGACGTGCCGATCGGCACGGTGATGAGTCGCCTGCACCGATCGCGGCAGGCGCTGAAAGATATCGTGAACGATTTCAAAGAAGACGAGGAAGAGATGGCACCGGACGAAGAATTCGGCAGGGCGGTAGAAGCGGAGATCGAGGTATTGCTGAAGATGTTCGGGGAAAAGCCCGAATCGATGGAGCGGCTGGAACAGATTCTGGAGCACGCGCCGGAGCGGTTCGTTCAACTGGTGGCGGAGATGGAGGAGGAACTCATCGAACCGCTGGTGCTGCTGCTGAAACGGCTGGGAAAGCCGGCGGTGGAGGTGCTGCTGGTCTGTTACTTCGAGACGGAAGAGGAGCAGACGCGGACCCACGCGCTGCTGCTGCTGCGGGAGTTGGTGGCTACGGCGAGGAAACGGCCTCCCGGGGAGGAGTCGGAGGAGGGGAACGTTCCCAGAGGGAGGGAGGCGTATTTTCTCCTGGATCAATTGTTTCAGGTGGACTGGGAGGAACAGGTCAGGGTCGAACTGATCGCCGAACTGCTGGAGGCCTGCCACGACGAGGATCGCAAACTCTTTCCGGACGAGAGTGAAGAGACGCTGCTGGTCCACGCACTGCTGTGCTACGCGGACCGATCCTTTCCGCTGCTCGTGGAGCGGTTCTGGGAGATGGCGGATCGCCAGGAGCTCCACGAGCAAGCCTGGATACTCTACGCGCTGAAGCGGACGGGACCGCGATTCGGCCGGGCGCTGCTGGATGCGCTCGAAGGGGAGGACCGGCGGTCTCTCGAACTGGCTCTGGCCGGCCTGGAGGTGCTCCTTCCCTGGCCGAACGGAGACTGGATCGACCAGGTGTCGGATTTCCAGCGACGCTTCGAATTGCGCTTTCGCAGCAAGCTGCTGCCGCCGACGAGCATGGAGCAGATGAATGCCGATTCGACGCTCAGAGAGGAGATGGCCGAGCGGCTCGCGTCGCTGCTGGAACATCTCGAGGGGGAGGTTCGCAATCCGGCGGTATCCCTGCTGGGCGATTTGATGCTTCCGGATTATTACTCGAGTATCCGAGCTATGGCGGAGCATGCGGACATCGGCACCCGACTGGCCGCTCTGCGAGGGCTGAGCAACGCATTGGACGGAGACAGTCTGGAGCTCTTCATGCGCGTCGCCCGGGAAGGAGAAGTGGCGGAACAGCGAATCGCCATCGAAGCGCTGGGGCGCTTGAGGGCGGAGGAAGCGCTACCGCTGCTGATCGAACTGACGGAAGGGGGTAAGGGGCAGGTGCGAGAGGGAGCGGTCATCGCCATGGGGGAGATCGGCGGAGAACTGGCCAGGGAGACTTTGGAGCGGCTGGTGCGCGGAAAGGATCGGAAGCTGGTCAAGGCGGCCGGGAGTGCTCTGTACGGCGGCAAGAAGAAGAACGTCTTTCGGCAGTCGGAGGAGGGTGAAAAAACGCCGGAACGGTTGCAGGTGCTGGCTGCTCAGCGTGCGGAGAAGGTGCGGGGAGATGCCCATCCTTTTTTGATGCGCGTCACCACGGCGGCGGTCTGTATGCTGCCGGAAATCAAATCGTACAGCGAGCGCGAACTGACCTATCACATCGCCCAGGTAGACTACGACTACTCGCATACGCGGCGCCATCTGGTAGTGAAGCGGATCATGAGGCGAGCAGACAGGGCATACGAGCTGACCGAGATGGGGGAGGCTATGTGGCGGGTGGAGCGGTTTATCGCGGAGAATTATCTGCGTTGGGAGAAAAGCGCTTGAATGAGAAATTCTGGCAGCAGCAGATCGATCGGCGGGAGTTCGTCAAGTCGATCGCCTCTGTTACGCGATTTCGAGAGGGAGTTTCCCTTTATCCTTCATAAGTAGAAAGTGGGGGTCACACGCATACACCGGTGTGTCGTGGCAAAGCGCGGTGGTGGCTACGAAGATATCGTCGCGAGGTACGGTCACGCCTTTTTTGCGGAGCTGGCTTTCAATTCTGGCCGCTTCTTGCCAGCAGGCGAGTGGGAAGTCGAGTAACGTGCTGAAACGCAAAGCCGTGCGTATTGTTTCGATCTCGGAATCTCTGGCACCGGTCATCAATTCGAATTCAACCGGGCCGCAATAGGCCGCCGTTCCCAGATCGATATAGGCCGCCACCCGATTTTTGACTTCCGGTTTTCCCATTTTGCGCAGGAACTCGATCCAGGCCGAAGTATCAATCAGTGTCATAGATTCCCAGCGCCTCGACCTGTTCGTTCGTCAGGGAATAATTGCATTTGCCTTCCATCACTTTCAGCAAGAAACGCTTCTTTTCCCTTTCGCGAATGAAGCACTCGAGAGCGCGGCGCACTGCAGGGGATTTTTTGCGTATTCCCGTTTCCCGCTGAATGCCAGCAAGCTGTTTTTCATCAATATCGATAGTAATTCTCATATTCTTTTCTCCTCTTTTGAGGATAATATAAAAAAATAATCATACTTATCAAGTCGATATGTGAGTTTTCACCATATGCAATCCTATCTTTTGCGCACACAGCGGCTTCCTCGCGTATTGCCGTTCGATATGCGTAGTTCGCTTGACATGGAAGATGCGATGCGTTAGGTTCAAAAGACAAACGGGAGCTGAAATTTCGTGCTGAACTGGACTATCCATACCGAGCATAACGCCGCGATGATGCATCATCACCATATGATGCCGTGGGCTCGGTCTGCGTCCGGTTCGCTGTAAAATACAGGCGAATAGACGAACAACACAGATCGGGCCCGGGAGCGAATGCTTCCGGGCTTTTTCTTTTTCACCTTCGATCCAGGAGGATCTCATGATACGGACAGCTGGATTTTCATATTGCGCGCATGCGCCGATTCACCACCATCATCACCACCGAATGATGCCCGGGGCCTGGTATATGTCTGAGGGAATGAAATAAGAACGAGCAAATCCTCATAAATCAGACAGCAACCAGGCCCGGGAGCGCAGATCTCCCGGGCCTTTTTCATTGATCAGCTGACCAATGGTCAGCCACTCAAAGGAGCGGGAAAAATGAACAGGGCATACATCACTACTTCGATTCCCTACGTCAACGGCGAACCGCACGTGGGGTTCGCGCTGGAACTGGTGCAGGCGGATGCGATCGCGCGGTATCAGAGGTCGATTGGGAAAAAGACGCGCTTCCAGACGGGCACGGATGAGAATGCTTTCAAAAATGTGCTGTCGGCCAAGAAACTGGGGGTCGGCACACAGGAGTTGGTCGACCGGAACAGCGAGGTGTTTCGTACATTAGGTGAGGCGCTGAACTGTGCAGTTGACGATTTCGTGCGGACGACGGAGGAGCGACATCGGCTGGGAGTTCACCGGCTGTGGGAGCAGCTGCGGCCGGGGGACGTGTATCGCAAGAGTTACGAGGGGTTGTACTGCACCGGCTGCGAGGATTTTTTGCTGGAGCGGGATTTGGTCGATGGGCGCTGTCCGGACCACGAGACCGAGCCAGCTCCAGTCGAGGAAGAGAACTGGTTCTTCAGGCTGTCGGCCTATCAGGAGCAGATTGAGGAGCTGATTCGCTCCGGAAGGCTCGGAATTGCGCCGGAGAAGCGACGGCGGGAGGTGCTGAGCTTCGTGGAACGGGGATTGCAGGACATCAGCGTTTCGCGCCGGGCTGAAAGAGTGGCGAATTGGGGCGTTGCGGTGCCGGGGGATGAGGGTCAGATCATCTACGTCTGGATCGATGCGTTGATCAACTATCTCTCGGGACCAGGGTTCGGCGAATCGGAACCCGACGAAAGTGTAGGATGGCGAGAGTGGTGGAATGAAGCGACGCACAAGGTTCACGTGATCGGCAAGAATGTGTGGAAGTTCCACGCGGTGTACTGGCCGGCGCTGCTGCTGTCGGCCGGGTTGCCGCTACCGGACGAGATCGTGGTGCACGGATTTTTGACCACCAACGGTCGCAAGATCGGCAAGTCGCTGGGGAATGCGGTCGATCCGTTCGAGAGTATCGAGCGATTCGGGTCGGACGGGGTGCGCTACTACCTGTTGAGGAGCGTGTCGCCGTTCGACGACGGGGACTTTTCCAGCGAGCGGCTGCTGAACGCGTACAACGGGGAGTTGGCCAACGGGCTGGGCAACCTGGTGAGTCGGCTGACTGCGCTGGCGGAGCGGGGTGGATACGGATCGTTCACCGCGGAGCCGATTCCAGATCCGCCGGATGGTTTTGAAAAAGCGCTCGCGCGACACGAGTTCGACAGATCGCTGGACTACCTGTGGGAGGTAATCGGGCAGGTGAACAGGGAGGTGGAGATCGAGCGTCCCTGGGAACTGCTGACGGAGGGGAACCAGGAAGCGTTGAATCGACTTCTGGATAGATGGTTGACGGAACTGCACCGGATAGTGTACTGGCTGCAGCCGTTCCTTCCCGAGGCAGCAGAGCGGGTGCTGAAAGGGCTGGAACGAGATCCGATCCGGGCGTTTGGAAGTTTGTTTCCGCGCATTCGGTAATTTGTACGAGATTTGGGTCCCGGAATCAGAATAGAAATTTATACGGGTTTCACATTCACACACTGGCGAAAGGACGACGGATGAAAGAGAGAGCGAAGATGAGTCACGAGGAATTGGAAGAGGGGACAGAGCTGGCCCTGGACTTCGACAAGCTGGGGAAGGTGGCGTCGTGCGGTCAGGCGCTGGTGCCGGTGGCAGTGCAGGACGCGGGTAGCGGCGAGCTGCTGATCGTAGCCTATGCCAATCAACTGGCGCTGGATTACACGCTGGAGAACGGAGTGGCCGCCTTCTGGAGCACTTCGCGCAATGAGCTGTGGATCAAGGGCGCGACTTCGGGGGATTTTCTGGACGTGGTCGATGTGCGGGTCAACTGCGAGCAGAATTCTCTGCTCTATCGGGTCAATATGCGGGGAGAGGGCGCCTGTCACACCAAGAGCGACGGGGTGGCGCGTCCGGGGTGCTACTACCGGAAGATCGGCAAAGACGGCCTGGAATTCGCGTAGAGGAGGATGCGATGTACAAACTGCCCGCCGAATATTACGATATTGTGTACAGCTTCAAGGACTACGAACGGGAAGCCCACCAGATCCGGAATCTGATCGGGGATCGGTGTCCGGGGGCGCAGTCTCTGCTCGACGTGGCCTGCGGGACCGGATCGCACGATTTGCATCTGTGTCGGTATTTCGAGGTGGATGGGATCGATTTCAATCCGGAGTTTCTCGCAAGGGCGCGGGATAGGAATCCTCGGGGGCACTACCAGCACGCCGACATGCGGAATTTTCGCCTGGATCGGCTCTACGATGCGATCGTCTGTCTGTTCAGCTCGATCGGGTATCTGCAGACGCTGGACGAGGTGGAGCGCTGCCTGGACTGCTTCAGGGAGCATTTGGCGCCGGGGGGAATCGTGCTGATCGAACCCTGGTTTACGCCGGAGAGTTGGAAGCCCGGAGCGGTGCACGTGCTCAACGCGGAGAGAGGTGGAGTGAAGATCTGCCGCATGGGATTCAGCGATGCGCTGGAGCGCATCTCGATCAATCCCTGTCACTATCTGATCGGCACGGAAAACGGCGTCGAACACGTGGAGGAGGTGCACGAGATGGGGCTATTTACGGTGGAGGAGATGAAGATCGCTTTCCGACGGACCGGGTTGGATGTGGAGTACGATCCGGAAGGTCTGATCGGCAGGGGATTGTACATCGCCAGCCGGAGCGGGTGAAGAGATGGCTGTGCAAAGCGGGAGTCTGGAAGGTTTCGGATCTCGAATGATGTTCACAGAAGCTCCAGAACCATCCAGACTTTCAGAACGATTGAAAAACTTCGACGCGACTGCCTGAAAAACAGCTGTAACGACAGGAGAAGAGGATCATGACAGAAGGTGAAATAGCAGGAGAGGGTTTTTTCACCCCGGAGGGTTTCGCTAAAGATCAAATGGGGAAGATGGAATCGCCGCGCGGCGCACTGATGGTAGCCAGCTGTCGCTCGGGATCGCAGCTGGCGAACAAGACTGTGCAGCGGTATCGCGAGTTTCTGAGCGAGGCGGGCAGCGAGGGGGAGATTCCCTTTCTGGATGGGATCGACTACCAGTTCGCCAATTCGGAGACGTGCGTGCGGCTGGATGAGCACGTCAGCGGCTGCGACGTGTACCTGTTTCAGGCGCTCTGCGATCCGACCGGTGAGGGGAGCGTGGATCAGAATTACATGGCGCTGCTGATCGCCGCCAGAGCGCTGCGCGAGAACGGGGCGAATCACGTGACGGCGATTCTGCCCTATCTGGCGTACGGGCGGCAGGACAAGCCGACGGAGTTCATGCGCGAGGCGACTACCGCCAGGCTGATGGCGGACCTGGTGGCCGGAGCCGGAGTCGATCGGCTGGTCGCCTGGCACCCGCACTGCGGGCAGATAAGGGGGTTCTACGGCAGTATGCCGGTGCACATGCTGGAGCCGCTGACCCTGTTTATCGACGAGTTCGAGCGCTTCAGAGGGCGGGAGGATGCGATCGTGGTGGCACCGGACGCCGGGGCGTCCAAGCTGGTGACCCACTTCGGTCGGGCGCTGGAGGTGGAATGCGCCATCGGGTCGAAGCACCGCCCGCGACCCGACGAGTCGGAGATCTCGCAGATCATCGGAGATTTCGCCGGGAAGCGGGTGGCGATCGTGCTGGACGACGAGATCAGCACCGGTGGAACGATATTCAATCTGGTCAGCAAGCTGATCGAGGAGCACGATCTGGAGGAGATCTACCTGGCGGTCTCGCACAACCGCTGCGTGGAGCAGGGGCGGGAACGGCTGCAGAGGCTACACGAAGAGTGCAGGGTGCGCAAGGTGGTGGTGACGAACAGCATTCCGCAAACGGATGAGTTCACCGAGCTGCCGTTCGTGGCGGTCCGGTGCCTGTCGGGCACGCTGGCGCGGACGATTAATCGGATCCACTACGACCGGTCGGTGAGCGAGGTGTTCTACAGGCCCGAAGGGTGATGGGCGTCGAAACAGCGAGATATCGGAAGATTCAATGGACATTATTGAGGGCTGCATAGCTAAAGGAACACTGATCGGACTGGATCAAGGGCGAGAGGGTGCTCCATTAGAAACGCAGAGATCAATAAATATTTGAAATAGAGGAGGTGGCGCGTGATTCGAGCGCTCATATTTGACTTCGACGGTCTCATCGTGGATACGGAGTCTCCGGAGTTCAAGGCGTGGCAAGCGGTTTTCGACGAATACGGAGGTTCGCTCAGCCTCGAGGATTGGGCGGGAAGCATCGGCAGCCGCGAGCCCTGTCTGGATCCGTACGCCGAACTGAAGCGGCAGACCGGTCGATCCGTCGTACGGGAAGAGGTTCGGGCGCGCAAGCGGGAGCTGTTCCAGCTCTTTTTTACCGATCGGGGGATGTTGCCCGGGGTGAGGGAGTATCTGGAGGGGGCGCAGAGGATGGGGCTGGCGATCGGCCTGGCTTCGAGTGCGTCGCGGGACTGGATCGAGGGGCATCTGGAGCGGCTGAAAATCGGCTCCTATTTCGCCGCGGTCAGGACGGAAGAGGATGTCGAGCGGGCGAAACCGGATCCGGAGTTGTTTCTGGCAGCGATGGCGGCGCTGGGGGTTTCTTCGGAAGAGGCGATAGCACTGGAGGATTCGCCGAACGGTCTGCTGGCGGCCAAGAGTGCGGGGATGTTCTGTCTGGCCGTGCCGAATCCGATAACGCGCCAGCTGGAGCTGGAGGGGGCGGATTTGAGGGTGGATTCCCTGGCGGATCTGCCTCTGGAGCAGTTGCTGGCTATAGCGGGGGAGCGAGAGGTAGCGTGATGGAGAGGATCGTGGCTCTGACGGCGGGGAATCTGGACGATTGTGCCCTGCTCTTCATGCAGGTGTTCAACGGCGAACCGTGGTGCGAGGACTGGACGTTGGGGGCGGCGCGGGAGCGGCTGAAGGAGATTCTGGGCACGCCGGGAGCGGTCGGCCTGGCGTACGTCGACGAGAGAGTGATCGGCCTGGTCGCCGGATACTGCGAGCGCTCGATCAGCGGTCCGGTCTTCTATCTCAAGGAGATGTGCGTCCATCCGGAATGGCAGCACCAGGGGATCGGCACCCAATTGCTGCGCCGGCTGGAGTGTCGCTTGAAGCAGAGCGGGGTGGGACAGGTCTATCTGCTGACGCGCAGAAATGGGCCGGCGGAGGAGTTCTACGCCGCGAGCGGGTTCCGCACCAGTGAGCGGATGGCGTTGATGTCGCGGAATTTATGATTACGCAGAATCTATGATTTTTTTTAGCATTCCCGCTGCTCGGGCCTCTTAGGGGTGTAACGTCGTAGAGCCAGGTTGAAAAAACGTGGACGAGGACGGTATGGATATCGCACAACTGGTGGAGCGCAGTCGCAGAGGGGATCCGGAAGCGTTCGGAGCGCTGGCGAGGAAATTCCAGAATGCGGGCTACGCCATAGCCCTCGGTTTTGTGCGCAACCGCGACGATGCCGAGGATGTGCTGCAGGATGCCTTCATCACGGCGTACTGCAAACTGGGACAGCTCAGGGAGCCGGATGCCTTTCCCGGCTGGTTTCGGAGCGTCGTGGTGACCCAGTGCCGGAGGTGGTTGAAACAGCGAAACACCCGGCAGCGGTACATAGCGGAAGTGGCGACCGATGCGGAGCGAGAATTTGATTCGGTCGCCAATCCTCAGGAGGCGCGCATCGCTCAGCGGCGGGTCTGGGATCAGGTGTATGGTCTTCCGGAACCGTATCGCTCTGCAGCCCTGCTGTTTTACCTGAGCGATTTTTCGCAGCGGGAGATCGCCGCCTTTCTGCAGGTCCCCGTCTCCACGGTCAACGGCCGGCTACAGCAGGCTCGTCTGCATCTGCGACAAAGACTCAATCCCGTCGAACTGGAGGGTATCGAGATGAGCAAGATCGACGTCAGCGCCGAAGTGGAAGATGCGGTTTATCAGATCGCCACCGAACCGGTGCGGCAGGTGGTGGATCTGCGAGAGCGCGACAATGTGGTGCTGTTTTGCGGCGTGAACGTGGATATCGAGGTTCGGGCCGCCGAAGGTCCGGAAATGGTCGTGGAGGGCAGCCGAGTGTCCATGGGGCTGTCGCCGGAGGAGGCGCGCGCCAGCGCCGGATGTATACAGATACGCGCCGATGAAGTGGACGATTTTGAAGAGGTTGGTCCACATCCGGGGGAACTCTTTATGGGGACCAACAGACCATCTGAAGGGGAACCATACGCCAGCACCTGCACGACGGCGGATTTTTGGGGCTGGTACCGCGGAGGGAAAGGAGGAGGTGTCAACAACCTATGTCCGAGCGACCTCTTTCCGGAGTTGGGCGGATGTTTCTTGCCTTTCCCAGATGAACTCAAAGAGGTTCTGCAGTGCGTTGCCAGGATCGGCATAGTCCAGGAAAAGGTCCAGGATCTGGTGCTGCCCAGCGATGCCTATCGACCCAAACTGCAAAAGGTGTTCAGGCCAAATGCCTCCGATGTGGGCTGGATGCACGGCCCGGTCGGGTATGTGAGCATGTCCGTGATGCTTCCTCCGGGCAAAAATTTGACGGTGATCGGAGCGGACGAGGTAGTGGTGCGGGACATCGATTCCTCGGTTTTTTTGGTGGAGTGCAGGTCGTCCGACGTGCAGCAAGTCGGCGGGGATGTGTATCTGCTGGACACACCTGCCGAGAAGGTGAGTCAGGTCGAGGGGAGGTTGTATCAGCGGTTTTACAGCTTTGGCGGGATGAACTGGCAGAACGGAGAATTTCTCGGCAGGCGCTGGCGAGAGTTCGCCAGCAGGGTGGAGGACATCGGCGGAGGAGTGGATCTGGATGTGGGCAGGGTCAGCCTGGAACTGGCGCGTTTGAGGGGGAATGTGAGTGTCGTGAATCGGTACGGCGATACCCGGTATCACGTTCGGGAGTGGTCGCAGGAGATGAAATCACATATCGAGTCGGTGTGCGGTTCGGTGCGCCTTTTTCTTCACGAGGATGCGATCGCCGATCTCCGTTTGACCGTTGCGACGATGTGCGGTTCGATCGGCTACGAGGGGTATCGGGATCTAAAAAAGAGCGACTCCAACTCGACCCAACTCGCGACTCTCACCACGGTAATGGCACAGGGAGGCGCCTGGAACGAGATGGGGGATGCGGATCTGCTGGTCAAAACCGAGAGCGGGGATGTACAGATCGAAAAGATCCTGTAGAGAGCGGACATCCGGACTAAAGCGGCGCGCGGCGAGACCGTGCACCGCTTTTTTTGTGTGTGGATTTCCATCACTAACGGGCCTGTTTCAGGAAGGGGCAATCAGGATTGAGAACTCTTGTTGCTCCAGGCGAAAGTGGCTATCTTGACACTCTCACAGCCCGATCCAGGGGAATTCCCGATTCGACGGAACAAGCCTGCGGAGAGGGAACGTCCGCTTTCGCAAGCACGCCGAGAAGCTGGGACTGGATCTCACCTACGAGGAGGGTCCGGGAGAGCACGAATGGGGGTACTGGGACAGACAGATCCAGAACGTGCTCGCCTGGCTGCCGATCAAGGGGAGAAAATGAGCGATCATCAGCTGTTCTGGGGGGATTTCCACACCCATTTTCTGGATTTCGACGGGGGGGATGAAGTCCTGAGGGATGCGCGGGAGAACGTCGACTTCTGCGCCGTGCTCTGCTATCCGTTCGTCTGGGACTGGAAGGATGGGTTCCGGATGGAATCGGTGCAGCAACGGTCGGAATTTTCAAACTGGTGGGAACGGTTGAAGGAGCTGAACAGGGCGCACTACGATCCGGGAAATTTTACCACCTTTCTCGGATACGAGTGGCACGGGAATCGGACCCGGTACGGCGATCACAACGTCATCTACTGCGATGAGGACGCTCCGCTGGACGACGCGTGGGAGTTGCCCGATTTGTATCGGCACCTGCGGGAGCGCCGCGCTTTTGCCATTCCGCACCACACGGGGTATCTGCCCGAGTGGCGAGGCAGGGATTGGTCGGTGTTCGACGAGGCACTATCACCGGTGATGGAAGTGTTTTCGACGCACGGCTCTTCGGAGGGAGAGGATCTGCCTCGGCCGATGGAGAGCAATGGGAGCATGGGGCCCCGGGTGACGGGGGGGACTTTCCAGGATGCGCTGGCGCGCGGATTGCGCATTGGAGTGATAGGCTCCAACGACGGCGGGGGGTTACAGGGGCGCTGGGGGATCGGCCGGGCGGCGGCGTGGGCGACGGAGTGCACCCGGGAGGGGATCTGGGAGGCGATTCTGGCGCGGCGCACCTACGCGGTTACCGGTGATCGGATGGAGCTGGAGTTCTGCATCGAAGGGGCGCCGATGGGTGCGGTGATCGAAGCGGGAGAGAGGGTGGACGTGGAGGTGGCGGTCGCGGGGACCCAGGCGATCGACCGGATCGAGTTGGTGCACGACGGCGTGGTGGCCGACAGCTACTGTCACAGTGGGAGTTGGGAGCGAGAGGCGGATAGGGAGAAGCGTTTCAAGGTCTTCGTCGAGGCGGGATGGGGCCCGGTTCAGCATTACGGCTTCGAGAGGGGAGGGAACAATCGATGGGAGTGCCGGTTGGAACTGGAGGGGGGAGAGCTCGAAGGCGTGGAGCGCTGCTTCTCGCTGTTCGGGCAGAGAGTGAGGGCACGGGATCGGAGGTCCTGCGAGTGGAATCTGGTGACCGCTTTTCGCAGGGAGAATCAGACGCCGGGGATGACGCAGGGGATCGTGGCCGAGATGTGGGGGGATGCGCGGACCCGGCTGCGTCTGGAACTGGAAGGAGTCCGGATGCAGCCGACGATCGGAGAACTGCTGAAGGGATCGCTGCTGGTGCCGCTGCTGGAGGAGTCGAAACGGCGGGTGGCGGCAACATTCGGGCTGGAGGAGAAGGATGTGACCAATCCTGACGCGTATTTCCACAACGCCCGCAAGATCAAGATCCATCGAGCGATACCGGAGAGCGGCTACCGGGCGAAGCACACCTTTCGCCAGGTAGCGCTGAAGCCGGGACGCAACTATCTGTATGTCCGGGCTTCACAGCTCAACGGCCAGCTCGCCTGGTCGTCGCCGATTTGGGTGGATGTCCGGTGAAGTGTAGGTCTGGTTTGGCCCGCATCCAACGAGCGAGTGTGTTCTGTAAAACTTCGGAAAATGAGTCTGAGCATCTACGTGATCGAGGACTGCGAATTCAGTAATTCCGCCAATAGAGGGAAGTCCTGAGAGCTGATAGAAATCCAGATTGACTGAGTTATACCGATTTGAGGAGCTGATGTCTTAATGTTCGCAGCCCATTCCAGAGAAAAAACCGGCCAACATCAGGATATTCAGCGATCGATCTGGTATTATTCCGCATTTAGTCCTGAGGAGAATGGAAGATGGCCAACGTCGTGATCGTGGTCGACATGCAGAAGGGGTTCATGGATGCCGAGGGAACGCTCTACTGTGGAGATGCGGCACGGGAGATCATTCCGCGAGTGCGGGCGCGGGTTGAGCGGGAAAAGGAAGACGGGGCGGTCGCATTCTTCACTCAGGACAGCCACGCGCCGGACGACGAGGAGTTCGAGATGTTTCCGCCGCACTGCGTGATCGACAGTCGAGATGAAGAGATCATCGGTGAACTATCCGGACTCGCAGCGGCGGGGAGGATGGTCAAGAAGAGGCGATACAGCGCCTTCTTCGACACCGATCTTGCAGAGCAGCTGGCCGCACTCGGTCCGGAGAAGGTAGTGGTGTCAGGCGTTTGCACCGACATCTGCGTGCTGCACACGGTAGCGGATCTGCGCAATCGAGACTATGCGGTCGAGGTGCCGGCCGACTGCGTGGCGAGCTTCGATCCGGAGCAGCACGAATGGGCGCTGGGACACATGGACAAAATTTTGGGGGCGACAATTTCCAACCGATAGAAAAGATCTGATGGGTGAAAAGAGAATCGACGAACTGTTCCAACCGAGCCGGGCGACTCTGGATGGGTACAACGCGGACGTGTATTTCCAGCGCAGTCGGGCGATTTTGGAGGCGGAGGGACTGGATCCGCTGGTGACGATGGAGTTCTTCGCCCGGCGACGTGCGTTGCTGTGCGGCATGCGCGAGGTGGAAGCATTGCTGTCCAGGGCGTTGCCGACTACCGCGGAGGCGTGGCTTCTGGAGGAGGGGAACTGGTTCGAGCCGAAGGAGGTGGTGCTGCGGATCAGCGGGAATTATCGCAGCTTTGGGCTGTATGAGACGGCGATTCTGGGAATGCTGGCCAGCGGCACCGGCTGGGCCACGGCTGCGGCGGCGTGCGTGGAGGCGGCAGGGGAGGTACCGGTGATCAGCTTTGGTGCGCGGCACATTCATCCGGATGTGAGCGGAAGGATGGAGTACGCGGCGATTGTCGGTGGCTGCAGCGGCTGCGCCACCCCGGCGGGGGCCGAACGAGCGGAGTTGGAGACCAGCGGCACTATACCCCACGCGCTGATTCTGGCGATGGGGGATACGCTGGCGGCGACCGAGGCATTCGACCGCCACATCGATCCGGAGGTGAAGCGGATCGCCCTGGTCGATACTTTCAGGGATGAAGCCGAAGAGAGTCTGAGGGTGGCGGAGAGGATGGGTGAACGGCTCTGGGGGGTGCGTCTGGACACTCCGAGTGAGCGGGGAGGGGTGACGATCGGGCTGGTGGAGGAGGTGCGCGCTCGACTCGATCGGGCCGGGCATGGAGAGGTGAAGATCGTGGTCTCGGGGGGACTCGACCCCGAACGGATCGCCCACTTCCGCGAGAGCGGCGCTCCGGTAGACGCATTTGGCGTGGGTTCGGCGATCAGCGGGGCGGCGGCGATCGATTTCACCGCCGACATCAAGGAAGTGGACGGCAGGGCAGTGGCCAAGCGAGGAAGGATACCCGGTATTACGGAGAACCGGCGCCTGCGACGACTGGAACTCGAAGGATAGAGAGTGAAATAAGCCGAGTGAATCTGATGAACTGCGACAATCTGCCTTCGATCGCCCTGGCGCAGATGGAGGTGAAGCCGGGGCGGCCGGATTTGAATGCGGCGCGCATGAAGGAGCTCATGGGCCAGGCGCGCGACGCCGGAGCCGAGCTAGTAGTCTTTTCGGAGCTGTGCGTCAGCGGATACGTCATCGGCGATCTGTGGGAGGTAGACGCGCTGGTCGAGGACTTCGCCGCGTACAGCGACGAGATCCGGGCGGCCAGCAAGGGACTGACGGCGATCTTCGGCAACGTTGTCGTCGACCGGGAGCGGATCGGTGAGGATGGAAGGCTGCGCAAGTACAACGCCGTGCAGGTGTGCAGCGACGGTCGCTTCGTCGAGCGAGCGGACATACCCGACGGGCTGCCGGCCGGGGTGCAGCCCAAGACGCTGCAGCCGAACTACCGGTTTTTCGACGACGACCGGCATTTCTACTCCCTGCGCAAGCTGGCTCAGTGCCAGGATCGTTCATTGTACGACTGGATCGCGCCGTTTGAGGTGGAGCTGTGCAACGGAGACGCTTTCAGGTTCGGGGTGCAGCTCTGCGAGGATATCTGGTGCCAGGATTACTGCTACCAGCAGGAGATCCTCAACACGCTGAAGGTTTATCATCAGCGTGGAGCACAGGCGATTTTCAATCTCTCCTCTTCTCCGTGGACCTGGCAGAAAAACGACAAGCGCAATCGGGTCGTGCGCGAGATTCTGGCCGGTTCGCCGCTGCCGTTTTTCTACGTCAACCAGGTGGGTGCTCAAAACAACGGTAAGAACATCATCGTCTTCGACGGGGATACTACGGCATACGCGGCGCACGGAGAGGTGATCGGACGGGCGCAGCACTGGCGGGAGCAACTGCTGCTGACGTCGAATATGCCGGAAGTGGCGGAGATGCAGGGAGAGACCGAGGGGGTGTACGATGCGATTCTCGCCGGTATCCGCCATCTGGACCACATTCGCGGGGGGGAGAATAACTTTCTCATCGGCACCAGCGGTGGGATCGATTCGAGTCTGGTTGTCTGTCTGCTGGCGCAGGCGGTGGGGCCGGAGCGGGTGTACGCGGTCAATATGCCGACGCGTTTCAATGCGGAGGTCACGCAGGAAAATGCACGTCAGCTGTGCGATCAGTTGGGAGTGGATTATCTGAGCTGTCCGATCCAGGACCTGTACGAAAATCTGGCCCGGAAGATCGAGGGTGTGGAATTTTCCAGAGGAGCGGGCAACTACACCCGGCTGGTGGATGAGAATCTCCAGGCGCGCATCCGGGGGGCGGATATGCTGGCGGGGCTGGCGGCCAAATACGGACTGATCTTCACCAACAACGGCAACAAGACGGAGGTGGCGCTCGGGTACGCCACGCTGTACGGCGACATCAATGGGGCGGTGGCACCGATCGCCGATCTCTATAAGGTCCAGGTCATCGAGCTGGCGCGTTTCTTGAACGACCGGATATTCGGGCGAGAGGTGATTCCAGAGAATCTGATAGGGGGGACGATCGTGCCCAGCGCCGAGTTGTCCGAGGCACAGGACGTCACCAAAGGGTTGGGAGATCCGATCAAGTACGGGTATCACGATGCAGTGCTGCGCCAGATGATCGAATATCGCCGCCACCCGGTCGATTTCCTGCGCTGGTTTATCGACGAGACCCTGTTCGAGCAATTGGGATGGAGCGACCGGAAGAAGTTCGAGACCTACTTCCCGGATGCACAGAGCTGGGTAGAGGATCTGGAGTGGGTCGATCGACAGATGCGCATCAACTACTTCAAACGCATTCAGGCACCACCCATCATCGTGCTGAGCAAGCGCGCCTTTGGATTCGATCTACGCGAGAGTCAATTGCCGGAGTATCGACCGCGTATCTATGAGCAGTTGAAGGCGAAGGCGTTGGCGTTAGGAGAAGTGCCGTAGAATAGAGAGGCAGGAGGATAGACTGGGAGAGAAAACAAAAGCGCCGATCCGCGAATGGGATCGGCGCTTTTGTTTGATGATAAATCGATTGCTACTTCTTCTTGGCTGCCTTCTTCTTGGCTGGAGCCTTCTTCTTGGCCGGAGCTTTCTTGGCCGGGGCTTTCTTGGCTGGAGCCTTCTTCTTAGCCGGGGCTTTCTTGGCTGGAGCCTTCTTCTTGGCCGGGGCTTTCTTGGCTGGAGCCTTCTTCTTAGCCGGGGCTTTCTTGGCTGGAGCCTTCTTCTTGGCCGGGGCTTTCTTGGCTGGAGCCTTCTTCTTAGCCGGGGCTTTCTTCTTGGCCTTGGCTTTTGCCATCCTAACTACCTCCCTTTATGACGAGTTGTTTTATTACTCGAATGGAACAAACGTTGAACTCAAATTTGACTACTTTTGCTGCAAAAATAATTAATATGTATTTGTATTGCAAGCTGAATCATTGCGGCCGTTGAAGTTCCGTCGAAAAATAATGTAAAAAAAGACCGGGTTGTATGCATTCACCAGCGTCGATGCGTATATTATTCTTCGCCTCGCAGAGGGCGGAAAGTCGACGGGAAAGAGAGATGAAGGGGAGAGGTGATCAGCTGCGTGCGACTGATATAGGCGTTTCGGTTTTGTTCCATTCTATCTACTTCAATAGAAAGAGAGTGAGATGAAGATCTGTCTGGCTGGTGAGGGTGCCCAGGGGATCACGCATATGCAGGCCCTGCGCGCTATGGAGGGAATAGAGGTAGTCACCCTAGTGGGAGGCATTGAAGAGGATACGGCGGCTTTCGCCAAAGAGTGGGGGATTCCGCACTACTCGATGCAACTGGAGGAATCCCTGCAGCAACCCGGAGTGGAGGCGGTCGTCCTCGGCTCGCCGAATCAGGTGCACTGCGAACAGGTAGAGATGGCGCTGGAAATGGGGAAGCACGTGCTGGTGGAGATACCCATGGGGATATCGCTGGAGGAGTCGCGACGCGTGGTGGAGATGGAGGAGAAGACGGGACTGGTGTGCATGGTCTGCCACTCAAATCGCTACAATAGCGTCTTTCGCGAGGTGCATCGCCGGGTGCAGGCAGGAGAACTGACGCTCTACCACATCGTGCATCAGACCTACTTTTTCCGACGCGAGAACGTGAATCGTTTCGGTACACCGCGGACCTGGGTCGACAATCTGCTGTGGCACCAGACGTGCCACACGATAGACATGGTGTACTGGCTGCTCGACGATCCGAACATGACTGCATGGGGCCAGACCGGACCGATGCATCCGACGCTCGACGTGCCCATGGATATCACTATCGGGCTCAAGGCCAAAAACGGCTGCCTGGTCACTGCGGCGCAGTCGTTCAACAACCACGGGCCGATTCAGGGGTTGTATCGCTTTATCGGCGAAGAGGCCACTCTGGTGACGGATAAGGGAAAGCTCGTGGACCACGAAGGGAACGAAGTGCCGTTGGAAGCGGGGGGTGGCATGAGGGATCAGGATGGGGAATTTTTCGCCGCTATCAAGGAGGGGCGAAAGGCGTTGACCAGTTGCAGCGCCTGTCTGCCGGTGATGGCGATCATCGACCGGGTGCAGAAGGCGATCGACGCGCAGGAGTGAGGCGCAGAAAAAACGGAAAATCTGGAACAGGAGGGGCTGCTGGCAGACGCTGGCAGCCCCTTTGCATTGGTAGGAGAGCTACTCGCCGCCCGAGATTTGCACCAGGGAAGCTTCGGCTGCGGAGATCTCGTGAAATTTGTAGTGCCCCTGATGGATGAGATCCTGCAGGGTCATCTGACTGAGCACCTGGTCGACCGCCTGCTGGACTCGATCCCACAGAGAGCGGACAGAACAGGCGGCGAAAGAGTGAGTGCAGTTGTCTTCGTTGCCGGCATAGCTCTCGCAGAAGGCTGGATCGTAGAGGCGCCCTCCGAGCGCGTTGAGGACGGTGTCTATGCGGATCTGGACAGGGGGATGGGCGAGGGCGTAGCCCCCGTGCTGACCGCGAGCACTCTCGACGAATCCCCCCTGGCGCAGGATGCGCAGGAGCTTGGCCACGTTGGGACTCGATAGCCCTTCGGCCTGACTGATCTCTGGGATGGTCAGGCTGGTGCCGAATGGGTGCCGGGCCAGCTGGAGCAGACAGCGGAGGCCGTATTCTTCCTGGGTGCTGAGTTTCATGGGCACATCCTCGTCGGGTGGTCGCCTACATCATTCCGAGCTGCAGCTTGGCCGCGTCGGACATCATGTCGATGTTCCAGGGGGGATCCCAGACGACCTCGACGCCGACGTCGCTGATCCCCTCGACCATAGCTTTGATCTTGTGCTGCACCTCGGGCGGCAACGTGCCGGCAACCGGGCAGGCGGGAGAGGTGAGGGTCATGGAAACGTCGACTTTCTGGTCTTCGTCGACCTGGATGTCGTAGATGAGACCGAGTTCGAAGATATCCACTGGGATTTCCGGATCGTAGCAGGTTTTTATGGCATCGACGACGCGCGCTTCGATGCTATCGGGGGGAAAGGTCTTGTCGTGCATAAAGGCGCTCCTTAGTTAGTCCTGACAGTCTATTACTCGGTCGAAATCGAGTCGCCATCCTCATCCAGTGCGGCCTTGGCGGTGTGCCAGGCGAGGGTGGCGCACTTGACGCGCATGGGAAACTCGCGAACCCCGGCGAAGACGGCCATTTTGCCGAGTTTCTCCCGATCGACCGGCGCATCCGCTTCGGAGGTGGCCATCTCGTGGAAGCGGGTGAATAGCTCCTCTGCTTCGGCCACGCTTTTGCCTTTGAGGGCGGAGGTCATCAGCGACGCCGACGCCTTGGAGATAGCGCAGCCGGAGCCTTCGAAGCTGATGCCCTGGATGACGTCTTCCTCCAGGTGCAGGTGCACGTGGAGATGATCGCCGCACAGGGGGTTGTACCCCTCCTGGTGACGATTGGCATCGGGAAGCGGACCGAAGTTGCGCGGATTCTTGTTGTGGTCGAGGATGATTTGCTGGTAGAGTTCGCGTAGCTCGGACATCAGGAAAATACCTCGATGACTTTGCGCAGAGCGGCGACCAGAGTGTCGATCTCGGCGCGCGTGTTATAGAAGGCGAAGGAGGCGCGTGCCGTAGCCGGCACGCCGAAACGCTGCATCACCGGCTGGGCACAGTGATGGCCGGTGCGAATGGCGATTCCCTCGGTGTCGAGGATGGTGCCGATATCGTGCGGATGGGCGGCGTCGAGGGTAAAGGAGAGCACGCCGACCTTTTCCCGGGCGGTGCCGATCAGGTTCAGGCCGTCGACCTGGGATAGGAGCTCGGTGCCGTAGTCCAGAAGATCGGCTTCATAGGCGGCGATGCGCTCGCGGCCTATGGCGTTGACGTAGTCGATCGCCGCCTCCATGGCGATGCCGCCGGCGATATTGGGGGTGCCGGCCTCGAATTTGTTGGGCAGGTCGTTGTAGGTCGTCTTCTCGAAGGTGACGGAGCGGATCATCTCTCCGCCCCCGTGGTAGGGGGGCATCTCTTCGAGGAGTTCCCGCTTGCCGTAGAGGATGCCGACGCCGGTTGGGCCGAAGAGCTTGTGGCCGGAAAAGGCGTAGAAATCGCAATCTATATCGCGGACGTCGACGGGCAGGTGGGAAACGGCTTGAGCGCCGTCGACCAGCACCTTTGCCCCCCAGCGATGAGCCAGGGCGGCGATCTCCTTGACCGGATTGATGCTGCCCAGGGCGTTGGAGGCGTGGGCGACGGCGACCAGCTTAGTGCGCTCGCTGAGCAATTTCTCGTATTCGTCGAAGATGAACTCGCCGCTGTCGTCGATGGGCACTACCCGCAGCTTGGCACCCTTCTCTTCGCAGAGCATTTGCCAGGGGACGATGTTGGAGTGGTGCTCCATGTAGGAGATGACGATTTCATCGCCGGCGCCGATCTGCTGCCGTCCGAAGGTCTGAGCGACCAGGTTGATCCCCTCGGTGGTGCCGCGCACGAAGATGAGTTCGGGGTTTTCCTCGGCGTTGATGAACTGGCGAATGCGAGCCCGGCTGCGCTCGTAGGCAAAGGTGGCCTGCTGGCTGAGGAAGTGGACGCCGCGGTGAATATTGGCATTCTCGGTGGCGTAGTAGCGCTGCAGTGCGTAGATGACGGTCAGCGGTTTCTGGGTGGTGGCTGCGTTGTCGAGATAGACCAGCGGCTTGTCGCGGATGCGCTCCTGGAGAGTGGGAAAGTCGCGGCGGATGCGTTCGACATCGATACGTTCGGCCGGGGGTGCAGGAGATCGTTCAACGAGCGTGCTCATAGGGTCGTCCTAACGCTGTGGACGCCTACCACGTCACCCTCCGGCGACGCGGGAAGCGGCCGACTCAGGAGAGCTGACCGGCTTTTGCCAGTCGGTCGTCGGCTTTGAGGAGCCGCCGGGTCACCAGTTGGTCGAGCTGTTCGCGAACGGCGTCGATGCGGATGCGCTCGACGACCGCTCCGGCAAAGGCGTGGGTTAGCAGTCGGGCGGACTCTTCGACTCCGATGCCGCGCGAACGCAGGTAGAAGACGGCTTCGGCGTCGAGCTGGCCGATGGTGGCCCCGTGCGAGCATTTGACGTCGTCGGCGTAAATCTCCAGCTGCGGCTTGGTGTTGATATCGGCCTCTTCGGAGAGCAGCAAATTCTGGTTTTGCTGGTACGCATCGGTCTGCTGTGCTGCCTGGTGCACCAGAATCTGGCCGCGGAAGACACCGGTCGATTTGCCATCCAGAATCCCCTTGTAGAATTCGTGGCTGGCGCAGTGCGGCTGGAGGTGCTCGATCAGGGTGTGATTGTCTACGTGCTGCTCCCCTTCGACCAGATAGAGGCCGTTGAGGGTGGAGTCGATCCCCTCGCCGTCCAGGGCGGTGTGCACGTGATTGCGCGTCAGGCGGCCGCTCAGGGTGATGCAGGTGGAGCGGAACTGGACGTCGCGGGATTGGCGCACCCGCAGATCGGAGACGTGGAAGGCGTCGTCGCTCTCGCGCTGGATGCGATAGTGGTCGACTACGGCGGACTGGCCGGCGACGATTTCGGTCACACCGTTGGTCAGATAGCGGGCGCTGGTGGCGCCGGCGTAGGTTTCGACGACGGTCACCTGGCTGTTCTCTTCGGCGACGATGAGGATGCGCGGCTGAACGAGGGCCGGTTTTTCCCGCTCGGTGGCGAAAAAGAGGAGATGGATCGGCTGTTCGAGTATTTTGCCGCGCGACAGGTGGACAAACGCCCCGTCCTGCACAAAGGCGGTGTTGAGCGCGGTGAACGGCTCGACATCGCAGGAGGCGTGGTGGCACAGATGGGGCTCCACCAGTTCGGGTTGTTCCGCGAGAGCGGTGACCAGGTCGGTTACCGCGACTCCTGCGGACGGCGCTCCGAGTGTGGACAGTTCGGCGGCGTAGTGGCCGTCGACAAAGACGAGTTGCACGCAGTCGAGACCCGGAAAGGTAAAGGGTTCCAGATCCTCGGAGGTGACGCCGTTCAGATCGGGTTCGAGCACCGGAGTGAAATCGGTGCGGGTGATCGGCGCCACGTTGGTGTAGCGCCACTCCTCGTCGCGCGAAGTCGGGAAGCCGAGACTGCCGAACTGTTCGATGGCGCTGCGGCGGACCTGATGCAGAGGGGTGGTTGAAGCGCCGTTCAGGCTCTGCTCGAAGCTCTCGAAGTTGGAAAGATACCACTCTTTTTTGTCGGTTGACTGTGTCATTGCGCTCTCCTATGCCTCGACCGCTTCGGCTTCTTTGATCCAGTCGTAGCCCTGTTCTTCGAGTTGGAGTGCCAGCTCCTTGCCGCCGGACTTGACGATGCGCCCCTTGTAGAGGACGTGGACGTAGTCGGGGACGATGTAGCTGAGCAGGCGCTGGTAGTGGGTGACGACGATGGCCGCTTTATCGGAGTCGTGGAGCGCGTTGACGCCGTTGGCGACGATCCTGAGGGCGTCGATATCGAGGCCGGAGTCGGTTTCGTCGAGGATCGACAGGGTGGGCTCGAGGACGGCCATCTGCAGAACTTCGTGGCGCTTCTTCTCGCCGCCGGAGAAGCCCACGTTGACCGAGCGCTTGAGGAAGCTCTCATCCATCTTAACGAGTTCGAGCTTCTCCTTGATCAGCTCGAGGAAGTCGAAGGCGTCGACCTCTTCCTCGCCGCGGTGCTTGCGGATCTCGTTGAGGCTGGTGCGCAGGAAGTAGGTGCTGTTGACGCCGGGAATTTCGATCGGATACTGGAAGGCGAGGAAGATCCCCTCGCGGGCGCGTTCTTCAGGAGCCATATCGAGCAGGTCGTTGGTCTGGTATTCGACCTCTCCCTGTGTCACCTCGTATCCCTCGCGGCCGGCGAGGACGGCGGCCAGGGTGGATTTGCCCGAGCCGTTGGGGCCCATGATGGCGTGGATTTCGCCGGGTTTCACTTCCAGGTCGATGCCCTTGAGGATCTCGGTGCCGGCGACGCTGGCGTGCAGATTGGTGATTTTGAGCATTGTGGGGCTTCCTTCAGGTTTTTTGGATTGGGCGTTGTTTGTCGGGTTTCAGCCGACGGATCCCTCTAAGCTGATGCCGAGTAGTTTCTGAGCTTCGACAGCAAATTCCATCGGTAGTTCTGCAAGGACTTCGGGAAGTCTCATCCGACGGATCCTTCTAAGCTGATGCCGAGTAGTTTCTGAGCTTCGACAGCAAATTCCATCGGCAGTTCTGCAAGGACTTCCTTGCAGAAGCCGTTGACGATCAGGGAGACGGCGTCTTCGGTGGAGATGCCGCGCTGGTTGCAGTAGAAGATCTGGTCCTCGCCGATTTTGGAGGTGGAGGCTTCGTGTTCCACCTGAGCGGTGCTGTTCTTGACCTCTATATACGGGAAGGTGTGGGCACCGCACTGGTCGCCGATGAGCATGGAGTCGCACTGGGTGAAGTTGCGCGAACCGGCCGCGTTTTTGTTGACGCGCACCTGGCCGCGGTAGGTGTTCTGGCCGCGCTGGGCGGAGATCCCTTTGGAGATGACGGTGCTGCGGGTGTTCTTGCCCAGGTGGATCATCTTGGTGCCGGTGTCGGCCTGCTGGCGCTTGCTGGTGACGGCGACCGAGTAGAATTCGCCGACCGAGTTGTCTCCCTGGAGGAGGCAGCTGGGGTACTTCCAGGTGATAGCCGAGCCGGTTTCGACCTGAGTCCAGGAGATCTTGGAATGGGCGCCGCGGCAGGCGCCGCGCTTGGTGACGAAGTTGTAGATGCCGCCCTTGCCGTTCTCGTCGCCGGGATACCAGTTCTGGACGGTGGAGTATTTGATCTGAGCGTCGCCGAGGGCGACCAGCTCGACGACGGCGGCGTGGAGCTGGTTCTCGTCGCGTATGGGGGCGGTGCAGCCCTCCAGATAGCTGACGTAGCTGCCTTCGTCGGCGATGACCAGGGTGCGTTCGAACTGGCCGGTGTTGGCGGCGTTGATGCGGAAGTAGGTGGACAGCTCCATGGGGCAGCGCACCCCCTTGGGAATGTAGACGAAGGAGCCGTCGCTGAAGACCGCCGAGTTGAGGGTGGCGAAGAAGTTGTCGTTGTACGGGACGACCGAACCGAGGTATTTCTGAATCAGGTCGGGATGGTTCTTCACCGCCTCGGAAAAGGAACAGAAGATGATGCCGAGTTCGGAGAGCTTGTCCTTGAAGGTGGTGGCCACGGAGACGGAGTCGAAGACGGCGTCGACGGCCACGCCGGACAGCATCTTCTGCTCGGCGAGGGGGATGCCGAGTTTTTCATAGGTGGCCAGCAGTTCGGGATCGACATCGTCAAGACTCTCGAGTTCCTTTTTCTGCTTGGGGGCCGAATAGTAGACGATGCTTTGATAATCGATATCCGGGTAGTCGACCTTGGCCCAGCGCTCGGACGGTTTGCCGTGGGTGGGGTCGTCCATTTTCAGCCAATGGCGGTAGGCCTTGAGTCGCCATTCGAGCATGAATTCCGGTTCTTCTTTCTTGGCCGAAATGAAGCGGATGATCTCCTCGTTGAGGCCGGGAGGAGCGGAGTCGGCTTCGATATCGGTGATGAATCCCCACTCGTACTCGCGATTGGCGAATTCTTCGAGGGTGGCGGTGTCGCCGTTTTGTTCGGGTGCGGGGGAGTCGCTCATTTCGGGTCGATCTCCTCGGTGAAAGAATAGTGCTAAATAGTTGTTAAATATTGTTTTATTGTTTCTGCTAATTTTCAATCCGGACAAAAAAGTCAAGATTGAGTGTCGAAAAAAACCGGCGAAGAGCTGCGAAGCGCCAGTTTCATCAAAGGGGAATCTATTGAAACTGGACAAAAAAGTCAAGATTGGCGATTAAAAAAATGAAACTGCGCTCCATTTTTTTAATCGCTTGGGAGAATATCGAGGAAAAAGCTCTCGACATTCTCCATGGATTTCAACGGGTTAACGGGAGCGGCTTGACGGGGTTTGCGCTGTTCTTTGACGAGCCGTGTGGTGCTCAGCCCATTCGCTTGCGGCGGACCAGGTAGCAGGAGAGGGCGACGTCGAAGGGGGTGGTGGTGTCGATGAGGGCGTGGTCGATGCGGGCGTCGGCACAGCCGTTGCGATAGGTGCGGATCAGGTCGTCCATCATGGCCCGGTACTCGGAGCGGATGTGCCAGGGCTGGGTGGTGAGGGTTTGGTCGGGATCTTCCAGATCGTAGAAGCGGGTCTGGTTGCTGAAGTCGAGGTCGCGCTCGCGCGGGTCGAGGATCTGGAAGACGATCACTTCGTGGCCGCGGTGACGGAAATATTTGAGCCCTTTGAGCACTTCCTCGGGATCGTCGAGGAGATCGGAGATGACGACAACCAGGCCGCGGCGGGAGATGCGTTCGGCGAGATCCTGGAAGGCCGGGGCCATGCGGGTGTCGGCGGCCGGGGTCGTCTGGTTTATCGCCTTGAGCAACACCTGCAGATGGCTCTGCATCGAACGGGGCGGGATATAGGTGTCGATGCGGTCGTGGAAGAGGGTCAGGCCGACGGCGTCGCGTTGGCGCAGCAGCAGATGGGCCAGCGCCGCGGCCAGGCTGGAGGCGTATTGGAATTTGCTGAGAGGGCCGCCGGATTGGAAATCCATGGAGCCGCTGATATCGAGGAGGATATACGCCTTAAGATTGGTCTCCTCCTCGTATTGCTTGATGTAGAGTCGGCCGGTTTTGCCGTACGCCTTCCAGTCGAGGTCGCGCAGGGGATCGCCGGACATGTATGGCCGATGCTCGGAGAACTCGACCGAGAAACCGTGATACGGAGATCGGTGCAGACCGGTGATGAATCCTTCGACCACTAACCTGGCGATCAGATCCAGGCGGGAGAGGCGGGAGATCACCTCCGGATCGAGATAGGCGGTGGGAGAGCCGGCTTCGTTCACGTCTTCTCGTCTTCGGGGACGTCGGCCAGCAGGCGCCGAACGAGTTCGGGGGCGTTGACGTTTTCCGCCTCGGCGTGGAAGTTGGGGACGATTCGGTGGCGCAGCACGGGCAGGGCGGCGGCGCGCACGTCGTCGATGGAGACGGAGTGGCGTCCGTCGAGGATGGCGCGGGCCTTGCCGGCCAGGATCAGATACTGGGAGGCGCGCGGTCCGGCGCCCCAGTTGATCATCTCCTTGACGTAATCCGGGGCGATGTCGTTGGCGGGGCGGGAGGAGCGAACCAGACGCACTGCGTAGTTGATGATTTGGTCGGCGACCGGCACGCGACGCACCAACTGCTGCATCTCGACGATCTGCTCCGCGTCGATCACCTGGCCGATTTCGATCTGCTGGATGGCGGTGGTAGTGCGCACGATTTCCTCTTCCTCAGAGGGCGCCGGGTAGTCGATCCAGAGTTCGAAGATGAAGCGGTCGAGCTGTGCCTCGGGTAGCGGGTAGGTCCCCTCCTGCTCGATCGGGTTCTGGGTGGCCAGGACAAAGAACGGCTCACTCAAACGCATGGTTTCACCGCCGGCGGTCACGGCGTGTTCCTGCATCGCCTGGAGAAGGGCGGCCTGGGTTTTCGGCGGCGTGCGGTTGACTTCGTCGGCCAGGACGATGTTGGCGAAGAGGGGGCCGCGCACAAAGCGGAAAATCTTGCGGCCGGTGTCCGGATCTTCCTCGATCACCTCGGTGCCGGTGATATCGGAGGGCATCAGGTCCGGGGTGAACTGGATGCGGCCGAAGGAGAGGTCCAGGCTTTGCGCCAACGTCTGGATCAGGGTGGTTTTGGCCAGGCCGGGCACGCCGACCAGCAGGCAGTGGCCGCCGGAGAGCAGGGCGACGAGCAACTGCTCGACCACCTCTTTCTGGCCGATGATGACCTTGCCGATCTCGGCGCAGATCCGGTCTCTGGTAGCGCGCAGCTGCGCTACGGCTTCCACGTCGGTGGATGTCATATAAACTCCTATCGTCGTTCGCTATCGGTTTCCTTGGAATATATGCCGGGGATCCGGAAGGGTGTGACCATTTTCCGCCTCCGGATCGAATCCATTAAAGTAAATGACGGCCTTTTCTACGCAAGCAGGCGTGGAAGGCGGGTTCGGAGATGAGAGACTATTGTACCGGGGACGTAGTTCCGCTCGAGGCGTTCAGGAGCCCCGATCAAGCGATGTCGCGCGGTTCCAGAAGTAGCTGGATGCCGTCTAGGATCTGGCGGACACGGGCGGAGGAAAGGGTACCGATCTTTTCGACCAGGTCGCCTTTATCCACGGTGTAAAGCTGCGAGACGTTCACCACGCTCTTTCTGGGCAGGTTCGCTTCGCCTCTGCTCAACAGGAGATTGCCGGGGGCTTCGGCGCGTCTGATGTTGGTGGTCAGGACGCAGACTACGGCGGTGTTGATGCGGCTGCGGTTGAAGAGGTTGTTCTGGATGACTGCGTATATGGCAAGACAATCGCAGGTGGAAGATGCTTCTTGACAGCCACCCAGCATTCGTGATATCATGAACAATACGAATTACTTAGGGCTATCTTGGTTTCCATGGCAGTGTGGTTTGCCGATGTTTTATGACGGCAATTGCCGTGCCAGCCGAGGTGGTGGAAGAGATAACGTTTAGATAATGGATAATTGGACAGAAAGATGACGAATGAGTAAAGAGAGGCTGGCGTTCCTGCTGGGAGGCTATGAGGCATTCTCTCCCTCTGCGAAGGCATTTGTCTCTGCGTGCGGCGGGGCTGGTAGCAGGATTGCATTGCTTTTCCAAAATGCCAATCGCCAGGACCGACACTTTGGAGAGTATGCTGGTCCCTGGCATGCCAATGGCGCCACTGAGATCACCCTGCTTGGCCGGGATGCTGATGGCCAATTCGACATCGACAGTGCCATCCAGGAGCTTGAGTCTTCAAGCGGCATCTTCATCGGTGGTGGCCACACTCCCACCTACCACACTCTCTATGCCACCGAGCCGGTCAGGAGTGTCATCCTGTCCCTCTACTCTCGTGGCGTACCCTACGGTGGCATGTCCGCGGGGGCCAAGGTGGCCGCACGCCACTGTGTGACAGAAGGCGGGCACTCGGGCTCCCTCTGTATTGACTCAGGACTCGACATCATCGGTGAGATAATCGATGTACATTTCGCAGAGCGGGAGAGGCTCCCTCGCCTGTTGGATGAAATGGCTGCTGCTGGCGCGCGGACGGCCTACGGGCTTGATGAGGGCACCTGCGCCATCTTCCGTGACGGCACGCTACGCGATGTCATCGGCCCTCCTGTACACGGGATCACAGTGGATAACGCCACCTCGCGGCAGCACGCCGTCACTCAGCTGAATGGCACGAACAAACCGGAATAGGCGCAGACCTCGGTTTGGCGTTGCCGTATGCCTGATGGCATAGGGCCATGGAATGTCCAACATGGGATCAACCAGACGGCCTCTACAGTGGCACTGCTAGTTTGACAGGTAATTCGCCGGGGCGGATTGGTGGAGCGTGGCCGATGGTGAATATAGCCGCAGGTCATCCCTGAGTTATGTGTGGAGAGGCAACAAGAGTGCTCAGCATCCGGTCCGCAACTGATTCCGACATGAAGAGTAGGCGCTTTGTGGAGATCGCTGGTCGGGCCATGGGGAGTCCTGCAAGCGCTGCGGAATTTATCGCTCAAGCGCGGTCCAGAGACGCATCAGGCCTAGTTGCCTGCTCCGAAGGTAGAGTCGTAGGTACGCTCATTTCAGAGCTACGGGACGATGGATCAATCGAGATCATCAATGTAGCTACCACCCACGACATGGAGCGACAAGGTGTCGGTCGTTCCATGGTTTCGTATCTTCTCGCGCGAAGCAGGGGACGCCCTATCTGCGCGGAAACCGATGGGGATGCAGTCGGCTTCTATCGCTCGCTGGGTTTCGCGATCGAATCTCTGGGAGAGAAGTATCCTGGCACCGTGCGATATAGATGTGTGTCGATGGGACCCAGGTGAAAGCCCGAAGGAATTGAGGCATTTGTGAAACAGAGAGTCTACGTGGAGACGTCGATCATCAGCTATCTCGTCTCAAGACCGAGTAGCGATGTACGTGTTGCCGCCAGCCAACTCATCACCAGAGAGTGGTGGGAGGAGCGAAGTCATCGATTCGATCTCTTTATTTCTGAATTCGTCCTGACGGAAGCAGCCCTTGGCGATTCCGAGGCAGCTCGGTCTCGACTTGACGCACTGGCATCCATTCCGCTGCTTGCGGCGACCGAGCCGATCCGGCAGCTCGGCGCAGCACTGATGACCGAAGGGCCGATTCCAACAGTCGCGGAGATCGATGCCTACCACATAGCTATGGCGGCAGTGAACGGGATGGACTACTTGCTGACCTGGAACTGCACACACATCGCCAACGCGAGTATGCGTAGCAAGATTGAGGATGTCTGCCGCAGCAAAGGATATGAGCCGCCGACCATATGTACGCCACAAGAGTTAATGGAGGACTATAGCAATGGAACGTGATCCGATAGTAGAGGAGACCCGTAGACTTCGAGAGGAATACGCCGCGAAGTTTGCCCATGACCGTGATGCGATCTTCAACGACATCCTTCGCCGCCAGAAGGGGAAGGATTTGGTGACATTCCCACCGCGTCTACCAAGGCACAAGCCTGCAGTGGCGTAGTACCAGTTAATCGGGTTATGCTGGGAGCAAGAGCCCCTGGCAGCATTGGAAACACATAACATACAATGACGCGGCAGCGCAAGCCACAGAAGTCAATCGCGGATCGTGGCGGTCGTCGGTATCTTGGGATTAGGCGATCTTTTCGTCGGTGCCGCGCAGGTGATTGCTGCGTTATGCAGAGAGAAAGGGATACGGCGACAGAGATGTCGTTGCCCTCAAGATGCTTTGGCCGTTTCCTGCGCAAAGAACTGTTGCTCGTGATCCAGAGAGCAAGTGGCAAACGCCGTCTCCGGGACGACTACTCTGACCCAACGCAAGGGACGACTAGATAATGACCGAAGACTGGCGCGTCAGGTTCCACCGTGAGTCAAACGCGTTTATCGCCGAGTTCGTCGCGAGCAATCCCGACTACACAGGCCCAGAAGCGATGGATCAGGGCTGGTCGGGCCATGTCGCGCGCGGAACTCATCGAGGGCGGCCGGTGGTCTTCAAGGTCTACAACATGCACCAACGATGGACGAACGAGCTCTTCCTCTACCGCCACTACGCCGACACCGGCTTCGTGCCGGCTGTCCACGATGCTGTCGAGCCCCGGCTCTTGGTGATGGACTACGTGCCGGGGCGCATGCCGCGGCGCGACGGCATCGATCCGGAGGTCGCCGCCAATGTCGAGTTGCGCGCGGATCTTGGACGCCATCTTGGCGTCGCGGTCGCATCTCTGGTGTCCACACCAGTCCCCACGGATGACGAAGGGCGCTTCCCGCCTCAGGGCTTCATCCCCTACTCTCCCGCTGGCTGGACTGAGGACATCGGCGCCTCCATCCAGCGCTTCGTCGACCTTGGCTGGCGCATAAACAACGCGGTCCGCTCGTACGGGCAGGATCCCCTCTTCGAGCAATTTCTCGACTTCATGGCGGGGCAGATTGAGCAGATCGTCAACGACCGCCGTGTTGTCCATCACAGCGACTTCGGTAACCTCAACGTCCTTGGAACCAGAGTGACCGGATTCTATGATTTAGAGAGCGATCACATTGGTACCGAGTCGATGATACTAGGCAAGATGTTGGGCGCTGCGAACGACTACGGCCTAGATCAAGACAGCGTCCTGCAGGGCTACGCGAGTGCTGGCGGCAACTCAGCCCTGGTGGATCATCCGCTGCGCCTGCTGGCCCTCGAGCAGATGGATCCCTTCATCCTGAGGACCTGCAGGGACGGACGCTGGCAGGGTACAGCCGACGAACTGCGCACTTCCGAGCAGTTGGGTCCTGCAGCAGTTCAGCGGATCCGAGAGGGGGTTCAGCGTTACAGTAGGCGTGTGGACAGACGCGCGCGGCGCGAACTCGACCGGTGGTTTCCTGGCACTGTCTGACTGTTCGGTGTTGGGACAAGCCGATCGGATGAAGCCAGCCGGCCCTGCCCACACGGCGATGAGTGCGCGCCACTGCCAAGCGGCTTGTGTCTGCCGACGTCTGAGGCCATGCATAACATGGAATTGAGCAGATCCGGCTACTGGCGCGGGGCAGCTCATTCTTTCGTTAGCGAGGTATTAATGGTTGGTGCGATGGAATGTGTGAAGTGTGAGGATTCGAAGTCGAGGCCGAAGTGAAGCGTCTGACGCGGCAGCATCTGTGCTCATTGCAGCCATCCCCAGACAGGAAGGGGCTTCTTCATGCCCCCGACCCACAACTCCACGTGGTGCAAGGGGAGTCGTTCTGCGTCGAGACGTACGATGCTGGTCACAGGCTGATTCTGTCGAAAGAAGATCTCACTCAGCCTGAAGGGCCGATGGCGGGTAATCCTACAACCGGCCCTGTGTACGTGGAAAACGTGCACGCGGGAGATGTAATCGCTATTACCATCGAATTGCTGGACGTTGTCGGCCATACTGAGTTGGAGACCGGTGTGCACTCGCTTCTACCAGAGGACGTCCAGACGGAGCGATTCGACTTCATTGAGATCCAAGATGGCGTAGCAAATTTCCCTGGGGGATTGCGTGCTCTCATGCGGCCAATGTTTGGCACGTTCGGAGTAATTCCGATGAAGCTACGCCCCGATCCCTTCACGCATGGGGGCAACATGGACATCCCATATGTCTGCCAGGGAAGCACGATTCATCTTCGTTGCGAACGGGATGGAGGTTACTTCGCGTGTGGTGATGGTCACGCTCTACAGGGGGATGGGGAGATCAACGCTGGCTCCCTGGAGGTTTCGCTGGATGGCATACTTCGGATAGAGAAATCGCCCTACCAGGAATTGAAAGCCATCCTGATTGAAACGGATGAACAGATCATCACTGTAGGGATCCAGAGAGACGTCAGGAGCAGTATTACAGAGGCTGTGCATGCAATGTCCGATCTGTTTGCCCGAAAGCAGGGGGTAAATCTTCACGAAGCGTATCAATTCGTGAGTCATGTAGGCGACATTCGAGTCGGGGCAATCTGGCCACTGTGGGATAGCGAAGACTCAGTGCCGATTCCGTTCTGCCTGCACCTCACGCGGCAGGACTTCGATCAGTCAGTTGGGTAATTTGTTCAAGTAGTGAGTATCCTGAGGCGACTCAAACGAAAATGGAAATCTTGGGCAGATGATGGAGGTGTTGTACATTTGATCTATGACGGCTTGCGAGAATCGAAGATCCAATTACTGAGAAGCGCTGAAGTTGGGCTCAATCAGTGAAAGGAGGAGGCTGGTGACGAACTTGCTCGAGAGCCAGCGTGAGGCGATTGCAAAGGCCTGTAGCCAGCACGGAGTGCGTCGCCTGGATGTTTTCGGTTCGGCACTACGCGATGACTTTCACCCAGAGGAGAGTGACGTCGATCTTTTGGTGGAATTCGCACTGATGGATGGATATGCCCGAGTGGATGCCTATTTCGGTCTGCTCGAGGATCTGCGCGATATTCTCGGGAGAAAGGTCGATCTGGTCATAGCAGGTGCCGTGAAAAATCGGTACATCGTCCGAGACATCGAGAAGACCAAGCAGATACTGTATGCCGCGTGATGCCCGTGCCTACCTGGCCGATGCAATCGAGGCGTGCGACGCGATCGTCGCGGCGGTTGAGGAACTCGATTTTCAGACGTATCAGGGCACCCGTCTTGTCCGGTCCTCCGTAGAGCGCGAATTCATCCTCATTGGAGAAGCTCTTTTGGTGCTGAGTCGCGTCTCGGAGGATATCTTCGCGAGCATAACGCAGTCGCGCAGGATCGTGGACTTCCGCAACCAACTGACACATCAGTATCCAACGGTGGATGATGCCATCGTATGGGCCATTATCGAGCACGATGTGCCAGTGCTTCGCACTCTTACAGCGCCTTGATTCAGAGGACGAGGATCCAGACGAAGGCAGCGAGTAACTGCGAGCGCATCCAAGATGCTAACAAGGCATACGTGTGCCCTGAAGGCACAGATGACTTGCCGGTGCAAGTCCAGTCGGGGTAATCGCCAGAGAGCCAAGCGTCTGTAAGCTCGCGAAGGTCACGGAAGAGGTGAAGATTCTGGATAAGCAACCTCGAAGAACCCTCCGGCGTATGGGGAGCGGAATGCGGGGACAGCCATCTGTGGAACAGAGGAGATCTCACCGGGGCGCGACACACAGCTCGCGGAAGGCGTGGTATAAGCCCGTTGGTGCGAAGTCCATGCCGATGCCCGGTGAGAAGTCGGAGGGGACATACTACTGACGACGGTTTATTCTTCCTTCACTCAGGGAGTAGGGTATTACTTGCTCAAGGAGGGGTGCCTGGCAATGAAGGTCAGTCAGAATCAAATACTCAATCTGAAGGATCTCTTCAAACAACACAGGCGCCGGCGTTTTTCCCTTGATCGGATATTTGAGGGCAGCGGCGGTTGGGTCGATGCCGAAGCAGACGATGAATTCGAGCCCAAGGTTGCGAGGCTCAGACTGGGCAAGGTGGCACTGTTTGGAGGAGATCCGGATCTTCCTGCCGCTAGAGATCTGGTAGAAAACCTCAAGACCACAATTGCGGTTACTGAGACGACTGGCTGGCACGATCTAGTATGCCAGGCGAATAGCAATCGTCGGATCGAAAAGTGGACCAGAACTGAATTCGACTCTGGGAAACTTGATCTGAGTCGCCTGCGACAGCTTGAGCAACATGAGAATAGCGAGTTCAGAGTTGAACCACTCAACCTGAACTTGGCCCGACGCCTCAAGGAGGAGTTGGGAACTGGATTTGGGAGATTCCGATCTATCGAGGCGTTTCTTGAGACGGGGTTTGGGGCCACTGGACTTCTCGGAGACACACTGGTCTGCGCCGCACATTCTGCGGTCATCTGCAGACGAGGTATTGAGATTCAAATCAACACGCATCCGGACTATCTCCGAAGAGGCTTCGCGACCGCAGTTGGCGCATCGCTGATTATCCAGTCTCTTCAAAGAGACTTAGAGCCCAATTGGAGTGCGGCAACATCAGTCTCTGCGAATCTGGCAAGGAAGCTTGGGTACATCGAAACCGACTCATATGAAGACATACACATTTTCGAGTAGTCCACTACTGAGGCAGAGCGTATAGGAAATAGCGCTGCCAACTTCGCGTCGTGCGGAGCGTCGAGCAACTAGCTATGCAGCGGCAGCGCACGGGCGCACGGGCCATGCGACAATGATATCAAACATGCGGCGCGAGAAGGATCTGCCCGGAGTGACCAACTGAAGAATAGTTGGGACAGGTTGAATGCTCAGAGTTGTGATGAGGGTCATCGGCTCCGACGTCGTAGCAATTTTGAAGTGCGACATGATAACAAGAGTTACAGCAGGCGAGTCCCTGTTGGTGGCTCAGCTATCTGGATCAGTGGGTCGCCAGGTGAAGACTGTCGGTGATTCGAGTCGAGCGGTGGTTCGATGATGTCGTCTACGCGTCGTGGATGACTCAAAGACTGCTAGAAGCCCACCAGGCCAGCAGCGCCATTCTGGTCGAGTTCGGATTAGAGGACGCAAAGGTCGTTGGCTCGGCTGGAGGCATTGATCACGCCAACGTCATGGTTCTGGTTGAGTCACCTGATGGCAGGCAAACGATCCGTGTTCACGCCTCAGAGGCGAGCGAGGCAAGAGTTAGGTCTGAGATCTACTGGCTTTCGAGACTTGGCGAAAGGATCAGCGTCAAGGTCCCAGAGCCGCTCATTGGACTGGATGGATCACAGATGCAAACCGCCCAGATCGATGCAGGGGACCGTCTCTGTACGGCCTACTCATGGTTGCCTGGTGTACGGCTGGCAGAGGAGATGGAACAGCCGAGTGCCATGATTGCAAGCATTGGTCGTGCACTGGCAGAGATCCATATGTGTGGCACGAGCCCTGAGGTCCCACAATGGTTCAGTCGTCCCGAGTACGACGTGTCGACGACTGCTGGAGCTGAGAGTCTGTCGGGCGATGATGCCCAGTTGGTCGCGCTGCAGGAGTCTGGGCAGTCCTACGGGCTGATTCATCGTGAGCTTGGTCACCACAATATCCTTGTTGACGCTCAGGAGGGAGTCTCGTTCATCGACTTCACGACACTAGGATGGGGCTTCTTCGTGCACGATATTGGGACCGTGGTGCGAGGACTGCGTGAGGATCAATGGGACGTCTTCTTTGAGGCCTACCAGTCCGTCCGCGCGTTGCCAGCAGCAGAACTGAAGTGGATCGATGATCGGCTCCCATGATGGACGTTGTGAGATCCTGTTCTGAAGCCTGATATGTGTTGCAGCAGAAGTACTTACGGCGATTCACAGTTGACTGTGAATCGCCTTTTCCGTTCGCTTGGATCAACTCAAACGGCTGATCTGTCCGCAGCTGAACACTGCGTTATGCCGCAATGGGAGTAGGAGAAGCTCACGCGTCGAAACTGCATCCAGGACAGAGTAGAGAGGGGCGTGCACACAGCCGTCTCTGTCGTGAACAACTCACTTCTGCTCAGGATGAAGATCAATGGCAACAGAAAGCACTGACCTGCGGCGCGCCCTTGAGCTGTCGGCGTATCCACGCTCCGCTAAGTACGATCCACAATGGCTCATTGATACTAGGATGGGCCCGAATTCCGTCTGGCTGATGGAGTCTCTCTGCGAGGTTATGAGTATGCAGTCCGGTATGCGCGTCCTAGATATGGGATGTGGCATGGCTGCCAGCTCGATCTTCTTGGCCAGGGAATTCGACGTCGAAGTGTGGGCATGCGATCTGTGGATCGATCCCAGCGAGAATTGGGAGCGGATTTGCAGGGCCGGGTTGGAGAGGCAAGTCTATCCGCTCAAGGCTGATGCACGATCCCTCCCATTTGCGCGAGGCTTCTTTGACGCGAGCGTGAGCGTAGATGCCTACCACTACTTCGGAACTGACGACCTGTTCATCGGTTGCTACGCCGATCTCATCAAGGCCGAAGGTCAGATCGGGATTGTCGTCCCTGGTCTAGTTGCGGAGATTGGGGAAGCAGTGCCCAGCCATCTCAAACCCTATTGGGAATGGGAGTTCCGTTCTTTCCACAGCGCAGAGTGGTGGCGCCGTCATTGGGAGAAGACGGAGCGGGTCCGGGTAGAGCGTGCTGACATGATCCCGGATGGATGGCGGCACTGGCTATTGTGGAATGAGGTCTATGATCGCCAAGTCGGGAGAGAGGGCCACCAAGAAGCCAAGATGCTGCGTGCCGACGATGGCAGAAATTTCGGATTCGTAAGGCTCACTGCGCGGACATCCAATGCCTGACTCAAGTCAACCTTGACGAACAACCACCAGGCAACGCATGATGCGGCCTGAAGCGAGAACAGGAAGCAACTGGCACGAGGCGCGTCACGGAATCTCCTTCGATCTCCGAGGTCGTCGCTCGCCGCCGAGTCGTGTGATGGTGATCCTCTCCAAAATCGAGCGCGACTGTACTTTGAAAGGTGTGAAGTAAAGCATAACATCGATTGCAGCAGATGGGCTCTGTTGGTGGCGTAGCTATATGGATTGGTGGGGCGCCGTGTCAATAAGCGTAGCTCTCCTTGGCAGTGACTCTGCCCGCTGCTGAATCGTGCGTTATGCAGAACAGACTGTGAATGATTCTGCACGTCATGTGATTGAGCATGTTAGGGAGAAACATGGACATACCTGAAACCGATCTGCTTGAGAAGGCAATCAGCGAGAGTGTTTCGTCCGTAGAGCCACTTGAAGTTACCGATGGTGGTTTACACTCCAGTATTTTCATCATCCGCACAACTCACAATGAGTATGTGCTGCGAATACCGAAGGGAGGTCAGGGATTCTGTACACGATTTGTGGAGTCTCATATAGACAGAAGCAAATGGTTCGACCAAAGATGGGCGACAGATCTAGCTCGAGAGTTGGGGGTTCCAGCTCCAGAGATCATGTATAGCTCGAGACAAGATCCCCGAGATTCTGTGCAGTTTGTTGTGATGGAGCGATTGCCGGGAGTTCCCATTAATGACTATGGGCAATGGAATGGATGCCCATATGATGAGAAGGAATTCGGAGAGATTCTCGGTAAGCTTCATGCAGTTGAGATACCTGGAGCCGGGCCAATCGACGATTTTGGTGATACATATTTCCCAAATTGGCAAGACTTCCTAAGTGCCATGGCAGATAGGTTAATGCAGATGTGCTTGGCACGTGGAAGCATAAATTATCAGCTCTATATCAATCTTCAAAAGCATTGGCTTCCACATTTGGGCCTGCTGTCTAACATTGACACCCGCCTCCTGCATCTTGAATCACTCGGATTTGCCAACATCCTCTACAGCCCTGAAACAAGAAGCATCACGGGCTTCTTGGATTATGAGGATTGTGTCGGGGGAGACCCGCTCTTTGAATTTGCATGGATGTATTACTACTACGGGCATCCAATATCGGCCCAAACATTCTTTGATTATGATCGTTTCCTGAGTGGCTACGGGAACCTTCCCGAACCTGCAGATAGGATCGAGATATATCAGCCATTCATGTGGTTAACCAAATTGTCATGGATAGGAATAGACTCTGAGAGAGCCGCTGGGTATAGAACTAAGCTAAGCAAGATATGTGAGGGAATTGCATAACAGAGCCACGCAGACGGACGTTCGTACCTCGCGTTGCTGATGGCCACGTTAGGCAGCGGCCGAAGCAGGGAAGCGGAAAGTCGCTTTTCCACGACCAAGGAGCTCGACCAAATAGCAGGCCACACAGGGCTGAGGAAGGGCGCGGATGTACGATAAAACAGGGGGACACATGAGGAAGACGGACAGCCAAACCATTCACGACGTCGTTCTGCGTTTTCAGCAGACTCGCTTCCCCCATGCCATGTTGGTGTTGCTCACGGGGAGTTGGGCCACGAACTCGGCCTATGATGACTCCGACATCGATCTGTTCATTCTCGATCCGACACGGCCTGATGTGCTCTTCGAAGGCGTCCCCTTTGAGTCATTCCTCTTTGACGTCTGTGCGGTGTCTCCCGATCAGGCCAACGCCCTGTTCCAGTGCTCCATTCCGTTTCGGAGTGGCCCAATAATCCACCAACTCATGAGGCATCACCTCATAGTGGGAACTTCCAAGGACGCCGCCGCCATCGTCGAACTTGCCCGCACCGTGATCGCGACAGGGCCCGCTGAGCTACCGCCAGAAGAACGCGATGAGCTTCGCTGGCAACTGTCCACCCAATTAGTTGAACTGCGGCATGTAGCACCACATGAGCTTCCCGCCCTGTCAGCGCAATGCTATTGCCTGTTGGCGAAGGCCCTCCTGGCCGTGAATCGGCAGTGGCAAGGCGAGGGGAAGTCGTTGCATCGTCTGCTGGTGCTTGCGTTTCCCGAACTGACTGAGAGACTTGATACCGCACTGGTCACGGCGTGTAGCGGCAACCCGGTACCCCTGCTTGAACTGGGGAATGAGCTACTGCAGCAGATGGGCGGTTCGCTCCGGACATACAGAGAGACACACAAGCTATAGCCTTCACGGGATTCGCCGATGGCGGAGTGGATGAGGCAGGAGAAGCGCTAACCATGGATGTTATGCTTCAAACGGAATGCACTCGACTCGCTTTGCTCGCAGGTGATTCCTTGTTATGCGGGAAACCGCAAGGGGCGGATTAGGAGAGATTCCTCACAAGCCTGGGGTCCAGGCGGAAGCTCGCTGGTTGACCTATCCGGAGTTTGGGGAAGTCTTTGTGGTGCGGGTTTATCAGGTAGACGAACTCATCGGGAACAACTGCGCTGGGCACGACAAGTACGACTGAAGAATGGGAATTTGCCCACTCGGTGCCAATCTGTTGGGTCGATTGCGGCGCAGGATTGTCAGACCAATCGGTCGGCAGCAAGTCCAAGTCCAGTTGCCGGCACATAGCCTGGTCGAACTCCACGGGAATCTGAAGATAGGATGGGAGCAACTGGGGACCATCGAGATGAACCAGGATCTCCAGTGCAGCCAGAGCCAGGCTGCCAGCCGTGTACACAATGGCAGTGCCAGGACAATTCCACCGACCGCCAGCTCGCCGAGACCCTTCGCCGGTGAACGCGTCGGAACCACGCGTTACCTTGACGATGCGCCAGGCGGTCATGGTACTCACGAAAAGACGCCGTACTCCAACCGAGTCAGAAGGGCCTCTACTTCGCGCGCGCCAGGCTCAGTGTCGGCATACTCGAGGGGTATGTGTCCCCCCAAGGCGCGCTTGGGAGACTTGAGCCATTGGCGTGCTGCGGCGAGACCATTCAACACCTCGGTTGCCCGATCGAGCAACGCACAGATGCGTAGGACGCGCTCAGATTCGTCCTTGTGCAGGCGCCCCTCACCTTTCCGCCGTGCCAACGTGCGCATCGCGATGTTGGTTGTCTCTGCAAGTGTACGTGCCGATACATCCAGGGCATCGCGCAACTCATCAAAAACGGACACGGGCAGTCCCTGCCGCAGCAATTCCACTGCTTCCTGTGGGCTGCGAGGGCCTAACCTCATGGGGTCGCCATGTCCAGGTCGGAGTTCCGCATCCTGGTTGATCTCGTCGGCCGTGCCGCGCTTCATGCCACGAGGCGTCCACTGCAGGAAGGCTCTTTCCTCGACTTGCGTGGTCTCACTTGGCTCCAGGGATTTGGTCACTGAAGATTCTCCCATCAGAGTTTAGTCTATTCAATTGCTGCCATTCTGCAGTAAAATATATGCCATATGGCACTCATGTGCAATCGGAAATATGAGCGAGGAATCTATAGTCCCAGCAGCCGAATTGCATTCTCCCGCGCCACCTTGTCGAATATCTCCTGGCTGATCTTTCCCTCTTCCAGCAGCCCCTTCAGGAAGCCGGCCAGCGGTAGATTGGCATCGGCGGTGCAGATGTCGGTGGCGAAGAGAATCCGATCCTGGAATTCATCGAGGAAACGGGCGGCGTAGTCCGGGTTGCGGGCCAGGGCATTGTAGCCGCTGCCGGCCGACATATCGCCGTAGAGATTGGCGTAGCGGCGGAAGAGTTTGGGCACCACGCCCTCTTCGGTGAAGGAATAATTCGGATAGCCACCGCGGTCGGCCGGGGTTTCGAGCGGGCCGATCTCGGCCCAGAAAGCGGGGCCGTGGCCCAGGACTTTGAGCTTTGGGAAGCGCTTGAGACTGTTTTCGAGCTGGGGCAGGCCGGGGTCGTCGTAGAAGCCGTAGTCGCCGCCGATCCGGTCGGAGATGTCGAAGGTGAGGGGCAGGCCGACCGCTTCGACGTGCTTGAAGAGGTTCTGGCAGCGGGGGTCGGCAAAAGGGAGGTTGGGCATGACTTCGCCGACGCCGCGGCAGCCGCGCTCCTTGTAGTGCTGGAGCCAGTCGATCAGCGGGGCATCGGGGGAGTTGGTCATAGCGCGCGGGTCGATATTGACGAAGGGGATAAAGCGCCCGCCGGAGCGCTCGCACATGTCGAGGATATCCTCGTTGGACTGCGGCAGGTAGGTCTCCGGGCCGATCAGGGGAAGCAGGGCGCCGCGCTCGATGTCGAGTTCGTCGTAGCGGCGCAGGACCTGATCGGGGGTGGCGAAGCGGGTGCGGCCGTCGGCCAGGGGGCATTCGGCCCGGTAGGCGTGAGCGTGGATGTCGATGAACATAGGGATCGTCTCCATTGCATCTGCAGTGGGGTGAAGCGGCACTGTTGAGAAGCGATTCGGAATTAAGGTAACAAATCGCCGCCGCCGGTCCACATGTATTTACATAATATCAGAAAGTAAATTTTGCGAACGGGTGCAATTGGTCGCATTTTCCCCGCTTGCCGACGTTCAGGTCTTGCGCTCCTTCTTCTTGGCCGCCGGGAAGAGGATGTTGTTGAGGATCAGCCGGTAGCCGGGAGAGTTGGGGTGCAGGGAGAGGTTGGTGGGCGGATCGTGGACCAGGTGTTTGTGGTCTTCCGGATCGTGCCCGCCGTAGAAGGTGAAGGTCCCCTTGCCGACCTGTCCGTGGATGTACTTCACCTCCTCGGCGCTCTCTACTTCTCCCATGACGACTACGGAGTCCTTGATCAGGCGGCGGTGGAAGCCGGTAGTCTGGCCGAGGAAGCCATCGACGATATTGGTGTGGCACTGGGTCAGCATGGCGGGCACCGGATCGTATTTGGCGGAAAATTCGAAGAGGGTGAAATACTCGGCTTCGGCGGTGCGGATCTGGCGCATATCCTGCGGCGTGGTGTCGATGTCGGAGAACTCGTAGACCAGGGGATTGGTCTCCAGATGGAAGTCTTTGAAGGCCACGGTGCGGCTGAAGTCGAGTTTCTGCTGGGCGCCGGGGTCGGCCGGATCGCCGTCGAAGACCTGGTGGCAGATGTCCACGCCGGCGGCGGCCAGGGAGATGTCGAAGGTGTCGGTGGCCGAGCACATGGCGAAGAGGAAGCCGCCCTTTTCTACATACTGGTAGATGGTGCGGGCCACTGCTTTTTTGAATTCGGAGACCTTGGCAAAGCCCAGGCGCTGGGCCTCGGATTCGTAGTAGCTCTGCTGCTCGCGGTACCAGGGCTCGCGGCCGAAGGAGCTGTAGAATTTGCCGTACTGACCGGTGAAATCCTCGTGATGCAGGTGCAGCCAGTCGTATTCGGAGAGGCGTCCGGCGAGCACTTCCTCGTCCCAGAGTTTGTCGTAGTCGATCTGGGCGTACTCCAGGGCCAGGGTGACGGCGTCGTCCCAGGGCTGCTTGTTGGGCGGGGTGTACACGGCCATTCTGGGCGCCTTTTCCAGGCGCACGATCTCCATATTGCCGGCGTCGATCTCGGCGAGGATCGACGCCGCCTGAGCTTCGGTGATGACGGTGGCCGAGACGCCGCGGATCTGTGCCTCGCGGGCGATCAGATCGTGGTAGTCGAGCATGAAAGAGCCGCCGCGATAGTTGAGCAGCCAGTCGATCGAAACGCTGCGCTCCAGGCTCCAGAAGGCCAGACCGTACGCCCTGAGGTGGTCGCGCTGCTCCAGGTCCATCTGGATCAGCAGCCGCTCGGCGCTCGCCCGACTGGGGAGACAGAGTCCGATCAGCAGGACCAGCAAATAGCACAATCGCTTCATTCAGTTCTCCTCTAAAGAGTCGGAGTCTACCCGCCCTCGTTGGTGAGCCGGTGGCGCAGGCGCTGGATACGCAGGCGGAGTTCGGGGATGCGGGCGTCGTCGGGGGCGGAGAGGAGGGCGGTTTCGTAGAGCTTCAGCGCGGTTTCGAACTCCTCCCGCTCTTCGCGCAGGCGGCCGATCTGCAGATGGGCTTCCATTGCGTGGGGAGAGTCCGGGTTGAGGGATACCAGCTCCTCGTAGAGCGCCAGTGCGGCGTCCGGTGTGCCGCGCTCCAGGCGCGTCCGGGCGCGACTCAGCAAACTCAGTTCGCGGACAGTCGGGGGGGCGTTGGTCGCCAGCCAGTCCCATTCTCGAGCTGCCTCTTCGGTGCGGCGTTGACGCTCCAGCAACTGGGCGCGGGTGAAGTGCTCCAGCGCCGGGTCCTGGTCCTGGAGCTGATCGCAGAGGAGGAGCAGATCGAGGGCGTCGTTGGCCAGGGGATGCGCTGGATCTTCGGCGAGCAGCTCCTCGAGGATCAGCTGTGCGCCGTTGAAGTTGGTCTGGAAGTAGTGCAGCTCGGCGCGGCGGAAGCGGGCCGGATAGGCGGACGGCGGATAGCGGCGCTGGAGTTGATCGAGAAGCTTTTCGGCCGCTGGCAGATCCTCCTCCCGCAGGGCGATTTCGGCGAGCAGTTCCAGCGCCCGGCCGGCCGCTTGATGCCGATGGGGAGACTTGAGCGCCGCTTCAAAAGAGGCGCGGGCAGACTCCAGATCGTTCAGCTCTTCCAGCTGCAGGCGGCCCAGATGGAAGAGCGCTTGCTGGGCTTCGGGGCGGTCGGGATAGCGGCGGATCAGCTGTCCGTAGAGTTCGGCGGCGCGGGCGTGGTCTTCCCCGCGGGTGGCGATTTCGGCCCGGCGCAGCAGCGCCTGGTAGAGGTAGGGAGAATCGGGGCGGCGCACGGCGAAGAGGGCGTAGGCCCTGGCCGCCGTCTCCTGTTGATCCCGGGCTTCGCAGCGGGAGGCGTACTGGAAGAGGAGGTCGGCGCTTTCGGGGGTGTCGTCCAGCTCGGCGAGTAGCCGCAGTCCCGCTGCGGCGTCGCCCCGCTCCAGAGCGCAGGCAGAGGCGAGCTGGGCGATCTGTCGATTGGAACCGCCGGCGTCGCCTTCCCGAGCCAGCGCCTCCTCCAGGGCACGTCCGATTTCGGTGGCCGCCGTCTCGTCGCCCATCAACGTCAGCAGGTGCTGTTCGACTACCGGGTAGCGCTGGGGAGCCTGGCGCACGAGGAGGAGCAGGGCGTCGACCGCCCGGGGGTAGTCGGCCTGCTGGAAGTAGAGACGGGACAATTCCCAGGCGAAAAGATCCGGTTCGCCGAGGGTTTTGCGGCCGTCGAGGAGCAGGCGGACCGCCTTCTGGAAGTCGCCGGCCCGTTCAAACTGCGCGGCGCGCTGGAGCAAATCGACCGCGTCGAGGGCGGTGGCCGGACGGAGAGCGCCGGCGCAGAAGAGGAGGAGGAAAGCGATGGCGGAGATCTTCATGGCTGCGGTGCCTCGCTGCCGCTGTGGGCATCCTGGAAGAGCTGTTCGTAGTAGCGTCGGATGAGGGGACGGTATTCTTCGGGATACGGCCCTTCCCCGGCGTGCTTCATGGCCTCGCGCAGTAGATCGAAGGATTGTCCGAGATCCTCGGGGAGCCAGGCCGGTCCGGCATAGGCGCGGTCACGGCCGCTTTCGCTGGCCCGCTTTTCTTCGTCGAACCCCTGGGTGTGGATCGAACGGCTGGCGTCCAACATGCGCTGCAGAATGCGCTGCTGGGCGTTCAGGGTGCGCTGCTCCAGGCGTCGTCGCTGCAGATCGCCCAGGACTTCCTTCATCTCCGTCTCGATGGCGCCGATGCGCTGCTGGGCGCCGCGATGGCCGCGAGTGGCCCGCCGCAGCTCCTCCAACGCCTCCATGAGGCGTCGCTGCCGGCTGGCCAGGCGGCCTATATCGGGGCGGGGGTCGAGTCCCTTGCCTCCGGGCTGCTGTCCCTCGCCGAAAGTCTGCTGAGTCGCCTGGTTGAGCTGGCTCTGCTGTTCGGAGAGACCGAGCATCTTCTGCATTGCCTCGCCGAAGCTGGAGGGCATGCGCGCCTGGGCCAGATTATCCAGGCTCTCCCGAAGCAGCAGGACCGACTCGTTCAGGTGCTGCACGGCTGTCGACTGCGGTTGGACGGCGCCTCTTGCCTCCAGCTGTCCCAGATGCTGGGCGGCCTCCTGCATGCCGCGCAGCGCATAACCGAGGGTGGCGGCGAGGGGGCGCTCCAGGCTGAGGGTTTTGCGGGCGACAGCGCCGATCTGCTCGGTCACCTGGCCGACCGACTGCATGAGGGCAAACTGTTCTTCGGCGAAGTCGGGCGACGGGGCCTGCTGCAGGCTGCGGGTGTCGTCGAGCAGCCGTTCCTGCCGGTGCGAAAGGCGCAGCAGATCGCGCATTGCCCGCTGGATGTCGCTGGCGAGCATCTGCTTCTGTTCGGCGACGAATTCCTCCTGCAGCTGTTTCATGCTGGCCGACAATTCGCCCAGATCTCCCTCCAGGCTGGCGCCCAGCCGACGCGCTTCCATGTTTGGCGTCGCCTGCAAGCGCTCGATCATCTCCTGCATGCGACCGCTGAAATCCCGGCTCTCCATCTCCTCGGCGAGGGCGGACAGCTGCTCTGCGGTCTCTTCGCTGAACGGGCTCATGGCCTGGCTCAACTCCTCCAGTTCCCGCTGCAGGCGCTCGGTGTCGCGCTGCAGACTGCCCTCCTGCATTTGCAGGCGCTCACTGGCCGCTTCTTGCTCCAGCTCTTCATTGATGCGCGCCTGGCGCTCTTCGAGATCGGCCGCCTGCTGTACCGCCGCTTCGAGGCGCTGCTCGGTGCGCACTTGTTCGAGCAGGGCGATGGTCTGCTCCAGGCGCTCCTGGAAGGCGCGCTGGTCCTCGTTGAACTGGCGAAGCGCCTCGGCCAGTTCGGTCGGATTCTGATTCTCCAACGCCTGCTGCACCTGCTCCAGCGCCTCGCGCAGCTCGGGGGTGATCACCTGAGACATCAGCTCGCGGATTTCGGCGATCTGTTCGAGGATCTCCTCCGAACTCAGACCGTTCTCCTCCAGCTGTTCGACCGTCTCCTGGAGTTCCTGCGCCAGCTCTTCCACCTCCTCGGCCCGTTCCGCTTCGCGGCCCAGCGTGGCCTCGAGTTCCTTTTTTTGTTCCCAGCTCAGCTCTTCTTCCCTGAGCAGTTCGCGGCGCATCTGCTCCAGATAATCGCTCGCCTGGCGGCCCTCGGCGGCGAGTGCCTCGAGTTCGTCCAGGCTTTTCTCCTGGGCCCGGGTCGTCTCCTCGTAGAGTTCGTACAGAGAAGGGAAGCGGAGCACGTATTCGCGACTGACGCCCATTTTGGGGCCGGAGACCTGGTCGTTGTCGAGTGCCTCGACGCGGTAGTAGATGCGGTCCTCGGGGAGGAGATCGGTGGCCGACAGGTCCCACAGGTGGGCCAGATTCACCTCGCGGCCGGGGGGAAAGCGGAGGGGGGACCGTTCCTCTGTCTCTTCGTTGACGCGGTGCACCAGGGTGAGAGCGCCGATGCCGAAATCGTCGACCGCCTCGACCGCCAACAGCACCTGCATGTTTTCGGGCAGATCGAGATCGCGACCCGGGTCCGAGATGGCCACCTGTGGGGCGGCATCGGCGATCAGATCGATGGTGTAGCGGATCGGATTGCGACTGCCCACCCCCTTGGCGTCGACCAGCTCCAGGTGGTAGTGGCCGGAGTGGTCGATCTGCAGATGGGCGAAGGCCCGGCGCTCCTCCACGCGGGCCGGCCTTCTGAGGCTGTCGTCGAGCACCAGAGTGGCCGACGACAGCGGTTTGCTGGCGACGATCTCCAGATCGACGCGGGTGCCGGCCAGGCTGTGGATATCGCCGCTTTCCTCTTCGAGGCGGACCGGCAGATTGCTATAGGCCGGATAGTGGTAGGTGAGGCGCAGGCGCTGGACTCCGGGCGGATCGATGACCTCCAGATGCTGGACGGGCGATTGGCCGTCGCCGGCGTGAACCCGATAGGAAAAGGAGCGCTTCACCCCCGGAAAGGTGTAGGTCAGCGAATCGGCGCGATCGACGACGAGTTCCTCCTCCTGCCAGAGGGCGGTGTCGCTTTCGCGTCTGAGGATGCGGGCGGTGCGCGGTCGGTCGCCGCTGAAGTGGATGCCGATGACGGCATCTTCTCCCTTGATCACCTCCAGGGGAGCGGGATGGATGGCGATGCGGGTGCGCGGCTCTCTGATGAAGGGAGTCAGGGGATGAGCGCAGCGGTAGAGAGCGGCGGCCATGTCGTCGCTGAGCGTCAGCGCGAGTCCGCCGACCAGGATGACCAGGGCCAGGAAGCGGGCGTGGCGCATCAGTCGGCGCGGATCGAGGATTGCCCTGCGCTCGATCTGCTCGAGGGTGCGATCGGCGTCGATCACGGTGGCGGCCAGCAGGTCGGCGGAATAGAGCTGGCGGGCGATCGGCTGGCGCCACAGCTCCAGAGCGCTGATCAGGCGTTCTCCCAATTCGGGGCAGCGGAGCTCGACGTAGCGGCTGAAGCCAGACAGGGAGAGACGGCCGGATAGACGCCGGAACAGATAGTAACAGAGGGCTGCGACAGAGCCCAAAACGACGGTCAAACCGAGAGACAGGCGCGTTGTCGGGGGAAGGTAGAAGAGCGCTTCGACGCCGATCCAGACGGACGCCAGTCCCAGACAGACCCCCAGTCCCAGAATGAGCGCCGCGCCCAGTTCGAGGAGCAGGGAACTGCGGCGCAAAGAGGTCAATCCGGAGAGCAGGGATTGGTAGTGCCGGTCGGCGGCACTGATGGATGGGCGATCGTCGCTCAACGGCAAGGCTCGGTCGAGTGAGAGGTGGGCGATGGCGGAACGGCGGCCGATTCAGGTGGATGCCGGTACGCGGTCAAATTAATGTATAGACACGAAATAAGTTGGCGATGCGTATTTTACAGGCGGCCTCAATGGGTCAGCGCCCAGACCGCGATATTGGTGCCCATCTCCAGGGCGGCGCGGCGCTTTTCCGGAGAGTCGCCGTGCACCTGTTCATCCTCCCAGCCATCCCCAAGATCCGACTCGTAGGTGTAGAGTACGATCAGGCGCTCTGCGGCGAAGAGTCCCAGCGCCTGGGACCGTTTGCCGTCGTGTTCGTGGATCTTGGGGAGTCCGTCCGCCAGGTCGAAGTGGGAGTGGAAAATACCGTGTTCGGGAGGCAGTTCGACCAGCTGCTTGTCGGGGAAAATGGCGGCCATCTCGCGGCGAAAGCTCTCGTCCATGCCGTAGTTGTCATCGGCGTGCAGAAAGCCGCCGCTCTCCAGGTAATGGCGCAGGCGCCCCCTCTCCTCGGGCGAAAAGGAGACATTGCCGTGTCCCGTCATGTAGATGAACGGATAGGAGAAAAGTTCCTCATCGGCGATCTGCACCCTGGCCTCCCTGGCGGCGGCTTCGATGCGGGTCTGCGCGCGGATAAAGGCGAGCAGGTTGGGCAGGGAGGAGGGGTTGCTGTACCAGTCGCCGCCGCCGCCGTACTGCAGGCGGGCGATGGTGAAGAGCAGCTTATCCTCCTGAGCGGCGCCGATGGTGCTCAGGACGGCGATCCCCAGGAACAGGCCGATGCAGATCGGATTGCGCAGTCGCTTCATGACATTCACCGGGTGTTGACCACGGCAAAACGGCCGCGGACGGGAGTGCCCGTCTCCCCCCGGGCGACGAAAAAGTAGATGCCCGAGCCGGCCAGGAAGCCGGCTTCGTTCTGGCCGTTCCACAGGACCGTTCCCTGCCCGGGGGTGCCCTCGATGCGGCGAACGAGATGGCCGTCGATGGTGAAGATGTCGAGTCCTGCGCCCAGCGGCAGGCCGGCAAAGGTCAGTTCGGCGGAGAGGCTGCCGAGCTGGAAAGGATTGGGAAAGACCTGCCAGGAGACGCTGTTCGCATTCCCGCCGCCCTCCACGCGCAGCCGGCTGAGGCCGTCCATGGTGCCGATCCAGAGTGCGCCTGCGGCCGGGTCGAAGAACAGGGAGTTGACCTGATCGGCGATCAGGCCGCTGTTGGTGGAGGTGAGAGCAAAGGGAACGTCACCGGCGGTCGTGACCTGGGCCAGACCGGCGTCGGTACCGACCCAGATATTTCCCCTGGCATCTTCGGCCAGGGCGGTAATCGAGTTTGCCGGCAGACCGTTGGCGGTGTTGTAGACGCGCCATTCGTCGACGCGAAAGTTGCGCGGATTGCGGGAATAGGTGCCGCGCACGACGTTCAGACCGTTGTCGGTGCCGACCCAGATCTTGCCGGATCGATCGACCAGGATATCGCTGGTGCGGTTGCTGGTCAGGCGGCTCTCCGAGGCTGTACTGAACAGCTGGGCGTACTCGTCTCCCTCGGAAAACGGGGTGCCGCCGTCGTCGAAGAGGAGGAAGCCGTCCAGGGCGGTCGACAGCCACTTGAGACCGTCGGCACCGATGGCTATCTGGCCGGTATCCCTGCCGGGCGTCAGACCGAGGCGGGTGGTCTCATACATGAAACTCTGGCGGGCGGGATAGCCGTCCATCACGGCCAGGCCGATCTGGACGTTGGAAATCCACATCAGCCCCTGGGGGTCGCGGGCGATATCGCTGATCGCCACGAAGCTCTCGGAAGCGCCGATACCGCGCAACACCGAGTTGTCGTGATTCAGGCGGCGCCAGGTGCCGGTGCTGTCGAGCACGTCGATGCCGCGTCCCCAATTGCCGATCCAGATTCGGTCCAGAGAATCGGCCTCGACGCTGGTGACGTATTCGGAGGAGAGTCCGGTCTTGAGGTTGTGGACGGTCCAGCCTTCGCCGTCGAACTGGTAGAGCCCGAAGGGAATGATGTTGTCCTTGGGCACGGTGGCCGACCAGAGGTGGCCGTCGGCGCTCATCTCCAAGTCGAAAAAGCGGCTGGCGGTCGGTTCGCGCGAAGGCGGGGGGGCATTGCCGCCGAGCACCCTCAGACCGCTCTCGGTGGCGACCCAGAGGGCGTCGTCGATCAGCGAGAGGGCATGCGCGCCGCTGATCCGCGGGACGACGTCGTCGGTCCAGTCGAACTGCGTCCGGCGCTGATAAAAGACCCCTTCGCGGGAGAGGGCGGTGATGTTGTCTCTGAAGATTTCGAGATCGATGATGTCCTTGCCGGGGAGGTCCAGCCGGAAGCGGTTCTGATCCGGATCGAAGCGCCAGACGCCGCGCGAGGTGGCGCAGAAGAGGGTGTCGGCAAAGACGAGAAAATCCATCGCCCTGCCGGTGCTGCCCGCTTCCCAGCTGTCGGGGTCCTGCAGGTTGGGCAGGTCCAGGTCGACCCAGGCAATTCCCTTGGTAGTGCCGGCCCACAGCTTGCCGGCGAACAGAATCATCGCCTCGACTTCGGTATCCTTGGGCATGCCGCCCAGCTGGCGGTAGGTCTCCTTCACCTCCTCCTTGTCGATGAGGAAGGCGCTGATGCCGCGACCGGTGCCCACGAGCAGGCGATTGCCGTCGGCGAGCAGGGAGGCGATATTGAGGCCTTCGAAATCGAGAAAGGGGGGGTCGAAACTACCGGTCTCGGGGCGGTAGCGGCTCAATCCCTGGCGGTCGGTGCCGAACCAGAGATGGCCGTTGGCGTCGACTGTGGCGCTCGAGACCTGGTTTCCGGCCAGACCATCGACCCGGGTGAAGCGGGCGTAGGTCTGGGTCTGGCGGTCGAAGCGCAGCAGACCGCCGGTGGTGAGGGACCAGACTTCGTTCTCGTGGACCAGCAGATCGCCGATATTGCCCATGCTGGTGTAGGCCGCCCACTCCTCCCCTTCCTGGGGATGGACGGCGGGCGGGTAGAGAATGAGAAGCACGGCGACGCAGCAAAGGAGATACATATCGTTCGGCTTTCCATGTGAGGTGCTGGCGACTGGCGAGCAGCGCCTCACATCATGGTAAGTGGATCGACGTTTACGGTCATGGTGACCGATCCGCTACAGGCGGCCCTCATCCCCGGCAGCGAGCGGGCGACGATGGCGTGCAGCCGCTGGGCGGAGTCGCCGCGCAGCAGCGCCTGCCAGCGATAGCGACCCCGGAGCTGGGCCAGGGGGGCCGGTGCGGGGCCCAGGAGGGCGGCGTCGGCGGACAGCGACTGGTTCAGCTCGGTCGCTCCCCGGCGGGCGACCGCCTCCACTTCCTCCTCGTCGGCTCCCTGCCAGCGGAGCAGAACGAGCCGGCCGAAGGGGGGGAAACTCGCCTCGCGGCGCTCGCCGAGTTCCCCTTCGACAAAGGTGGCAAAGTCCTGACGGGCGGCGGATCTGAGCACGCCGTCGTCGGGCAGCAGGGTCTGGATCACCACTTCACCCGGCGTCTGGCCGCGCCCGGAGCGGCCGGCCACCTGGGTGAGCAGTTGGAAGCTGCGCTCGGCGGCGCGGAAGTCGGGCATGTGCATGCCGGTGTCGGCGGAGATGACGCCGACCAGGGTCACTTCGGGGAAGTCGAGCCCCTTGGCGACCATCTGGGTACCCAGCAGCACGTCGGCCTCGCCGCGGCGGAAGCGCTCGACCAGTTCGTCGTGGGCTCCCTTCCAGCCGGTGGTGTCGACGTCCATGCGAATGACTCTGATGCCGGAGAATTGTTCCAGCAGAGCATCCTCGACCTTCTGGGTGCCGACCCCTTCAAAGCGGAGTTCGGCGCCGTTGCAGGAGGGGCAGACCGGCGGTGGGGGTCCGCTGAAATCGCAGTAATGGCAGCGCATCTCCGGGATCGAGGCGCGGCGATGATAGGTCAGGGAGACGCGGCAGCTGCGGCACTCGACCGCTTCGCCGCAGGAGGCGCAGACGATGAAGGGTGCGAACCCCCGGCGGTTTTGCAGGAGGATGATCTTCTCTCCTCTGTCCAGGCGCTCCTGCATCTTCAGGCGCAGGATGTGCGAGAAGATGGCGCGCTGCTTTTTCTGGAACGGCTCCCGCTTCATATCCACCACCTCCACCCGGGCCAGAGGGCGGTCGTCGACCCTGTTCGGCAGCTCATACAGATGGTATTTGCCGCTGTGCACGTTCCAGTAGGACTCCAGGCTGGGAGTGGCCGAACCGAGCAGGACGACGGCGTCCAGGCGGCGGCCCCGCACCAGGGCCAGGTCGCGGCCGTTGTAGGAGAGGGGCTGGCTGCTGTCCAGATCTTCCTGCTTGTAGGAGGAGTCGTGCTCCTCATCGACGACGATGAGTCCCAGGTTGAGGAGGGGGGCGAGGATAGCGGAGCGGGGGCCGATGACCAGACGCTGGTCGCCGCTCCGCAGTCGCTTCCAGGTGTCGTAGCGCTCCCCTTCGGAGAGCTGACTATGGAGCACGGCCACCTGATCGCCGAAGTGGCTTTTGAAGCGCCGCACCATCTGCCAGGCGAGGGCGATTTCGGGGACCAGTACGATGGCGGAGCGGCCCTGTTTCAGAGCGCGGGCGACGACGTGGATATAGACCAGGGTTTTGCCGCTGCCGGTGACTCCCTGCAGCAGAGCGGGGTGGAACCGGCGCTGATCGAGGGCGGCGCACAGGGAGTCTATGATATGCTGCTGATCGGGATTCGGCCGATGCGCATCCGCTTCTTGCGGGCCGATGTGGGCGAGGGGGTCGCGAACCACCTCGCGCTCAAACCGCTCCACCAGGCGGCGCTCCTCCAGGGCGGCGAGCACGGTGGGGCCGAAACCATCGTCGACGAGCGCTTTGCGGGAAGCTTCCCCTTCGCCGTCGAGCAGGTGGCGCAGGCAGGCGATCTGTTTGCGCGCTCGGGAAGGGATCGTCTCCAGCGCCTCCTGTGCGCGGGCGGTATCGACCAAACGGAGACACTGTTCGCGGCGGGTCTGCGTCCTGGCTTTGGGGAGCCCCGGGGCGATTTCGATGCGGCCGGTCTGGCGCAGGCGTCGGAGGCTCTTTTCCATACCCCGGCTCCCCAGGCGACGGCGCAGCGCGGAGACGCTGAGAGGGCCACTGGCGCGCAACTCGTCCAGAAGCCGGGCCTCGGCCGGGTCGGGGTCGGGGCCGGATGGAACGGTTTCGCCCAGGCGCACCTGGCGATTGGAAGAGCGCTGCAGGCCGGGTGGGATAGAGGCCATCAGGGCGCTGCCCAGCGGGGCGAAATAGTAGTCGGCCATCCAGCGGCAAAGGTCGATCAATTCGGGGGTGAGTGCCTCGGGTTCGAGGATCTGTGCGAGGGGACGGATGCGGTTTTCCTGGATTCCGTCGGGAGGAGACGGGGGCAGGGCAACGACGACGCCGCTCAGCTGGCGTCCGCCCACGGGCACCAGGACCAGGTCTCCGAGCCGGACCTCGGCGGCCAGTTCGGGGCTCAGGAGGTAGGTGTATTCCCGGGCGATGGGAGGGGGTAGAGCGACTTCCGCGTAGCGTCCCCTCATGGTTGGTCGTCGGCGTCGGGCTGGGCGTTCAACGGCTGGAGATCGGGTCCCAGGAGGGTGATGCCCTCCACCTCGGCGCGGAAGCGAAGGACCCGGGTGGGATCTCCGAGGCGTCCCTCGCCCAGGAGCTGTCCCTGGAACCAGTAGCGCAGGCCGTGAGCCCGGCCGGAGCGCACCAGAAAGAACTGGTGCGCCTGCCAGAGTCGCCGCTCGCCGCGAGGGATGGTGCCCTCGAAGATGCCGCTGCCATCCCACCTGACCTGTACCCAGGTGGAGTCGACCGCCTCGACTTCGAGCTGGAACAGGGAGTCGGCGCTCACCGGAGTGGGGAGGCTGGAAGTCTCTGTAACGGGAGGTGCGGGATCTGCGTCGATCTGCGCCTCATCACCAGCGGCTACGGGGGAATCTTGCGGCGGAGCTTCTTCGGGTGCGGGTGCTTCTTCTACGAGAGCCACGTCTGGCTCGGGAATTTCCGCGGCGTCTGCCTCGAGTTCTGCGAGGGCATCCTCCTGCGGCGGCGGTTCCCCGTCGTCCACGGGAATTTCCGCAGCCGTCTGTGCTCCCGGAGATATCTCTGCAGCCGTCGCTTCGGCTTCGAGCGAATCGGCAGCGGAGGTGGGTAACTCGGATGGGGCAGCTTCTTCTGCGGGCACCGGCTCGAGGTCGGCGTCGGTCTCTGGCGATGCGCTTGCAACGGCGGGCTCCTCCCGGTCGATCGAGAGAGCGGGTGGAGGGAAGGCCTCGGCTCGCCGCGCAGGGGGAGCGGTGCGCTCCGGGAGTGCGTCCGTCGGTGTCGGCGCGTCGGTCTGGTCGTCGAAGATGTAGAGGATCAGCAGGAAAACGGCCAGGGCCGAGATCGCCAGAGCGACGATGCGCAGGCCGCTCGCGTCGATGGGCAGTTGGGACCTTCTTTTAGAGGAAGTCACTCCGGTGGCGGTTTCCGGCGCAGGAACCTTTACCGGCGTCGGCTGGACGGCCGGGGGATGATCTCTGTCGTACTGTTCGAGGAGAGGGTCGGCTTCCAGGCCCAGATATTCGGCGTAGGAGCGCAGGGACATGCGCGTGAACACCGGCTCGACCACGTCGAAGCGGCCGGCTTCCAGGCCCTCGAGAAGGTCGCTGCTCAGGCCGGTTTGCCGGCGGACTTCCTCGATGCTCTTGCCCTGCTGCTCGCGGGCGGCGCGCAGCTTTTCGGAAAGGCTCTGTTCTTCACTCATCGGCTATCGACCGCCTTCCGGTTGGGAATGGTGGAACCGGTAGCCCGCCTCTCGAAGCAGTCGACTGAGGGTCACCAGAGGCAGGCCTACCACATTATAATAACAACCTTCAATCCGTTCAATAAAGCGCCCTCCCAGCCCCTGTATGCCGTAGGCGCCGGCTTTGTCGAGCGGTTCTCCGGAGGCGACATACCAGGCGATGTCTGCTGCGGAGAGGGGGCACATGCGCACCAGGGTTGCGGCGTAGTTGCGCAGCTCTCCCCCGTCCGGGAGGATCAGGGCGAGGCCGGTGTAGACCTGGTGGTCCCGCCCGGAGAGGTCGCGCAGCATGGCAGCCGCATCCGGGGCATCGGTCGGTTTGCCGAGGATGCGATCCTCCAGGCAGACCACGGTGTCGGCGCCGATGACGATGGCCGGGTGCTCGTTCCGCTCCCGCACCAGGCGGTCGACCGCCCGCGCTTTGGCGCCGGCCGAGAGGAGGACGAACTCCTCGGGACGATGGCCGTCGGGAACCGGCTCTTCCTCCGGACTGACGATTCGGGTGTAGGTCAGATCGAGCTGGCGCATCAACTCGGCCCGACGCGGGGAGGCAGAGCCGAGGATCAGGCGAGGCTGCTCGGAAGCTGATGTCATTCAGACGCTCTCCACCATCAGGGTCACGGGGCCGTCGTTGTGGATTTCCACTTCCATATGGGCGCCGAAGATCCCCCGGGCGATCTCCAATCCCAGCTCTTCCAGCAACTGGATGAAGCGCTCGTACAGGGGCTCGGCCAGCTCGGGAGGGGCGGCATCGGCAAAGCCGGGGCGCCTCCCCTTGCGGCAGTCGGCGTAGAGGGTGAACTGAGAGATGGCCAGAACGGCACCGCCGACATCGATGATCGAGCGGTTCATCTTGCCCTGGTCGTCGGCGAAGATGCGCAGGTGGGCACATTTTTCGGCGCAGAAGCGCAGCGCCTGGTCGTCGTCTGCGGAATGACAGCCGACCAGCAGCACCAGGCCCGGGCCGATTTGGCCACAAATCTGGCTATCGACGGTGACCTGCGCCCGGGTGACGCGCTGTACCAGTACTCTCATTTATTTTTTCGCATTGGCAAACAGGAGTTCACAACGATGTTATCACATGTCTTTGAAAAACATCTAAATATATGGAAATAGAGCGATTCAGACCATTGCGGAGGGAGGAATGGTCTGATCTACAGGCGGCTGTCGCCGCGTTCGAACTTTATCTGGGGGATATCTTTGAGCTGGGCTTTGAAGAAGAAGGTGTGTTCCCGGTGAAAACTGGTGGGTTCGATATTGAAGGTGGCGGTCCAGTCGTGGAACTCCCGCTGGATGGAGAGGAGTTCGGAGGTGACGCGGTCGGTGGAGAGGATCGGTTTTTTCGCGTGCAGATCGTAGTTGAGCGAGTAGTCGATGTGCCATTTGGGCAGTGTGTAGTCGTGGTGCGACGTCCGGCCCAGAGAGAAACCGGTGGAGGCGCGCAGCCAGGATCGGGTGGTGGTGCGGGTGGAGGAGCGGGTGCGGGAGTAGTAGTGGCTCAGCTGCAGGCGTCGGCCCCGACCGCGGTTGCGGATGTCGTCGCGCAGGCCGCTCTCGTAGCCGAAGTCCTGCTGGCCGAAAGAGGAGGAGCTGCGGGAGGATGAGGAATAGGGAGAAGAGGAACCGAAGGAAGAGGAGGAGGACGACGCCGACGAACGCCGGTCGTCCTCCTGCCGATCTCCGGATTTCTGCACGCGCTGGGTGTATTTCAGGCTCGTTCGCAGTTCGAACTGTTTGAGTCGAGGGGCGAGCAGATGAAGTTCGTCCCGGTCGTCGTAGAACTCCGAGCGCATGGTCAGGCGGGTGTCGAAGGCGCGACCGGCGGCGATGCTCAAACTACTGCTCAGGTCGGCCAGGGGGGTCTGCTTATCCTCGAAGTCGTAGCTGGTGGAGAAATTGAGCTGCGCCAGGCGGACTTTCGCCTCTTCTTCGCCGCGCTGGATTTTGGCCCAGAAGGTATTGTCCAGGCGGGCGTTAAGGCGTCGCTTCTGCTTCCAGTCGCTGCCGTTTCCTCCGAATCCTAAGAAGCCGCCGGTGTCGGCGCGGCTGGCCTGGTAGCTGAGGGAGAGGTTCGGCTTGAGCACGTGGCGCAGCGCATTGACGCGCCAGATGGAGGGATGGAAGAGGCCGTAGAAGGTCTGGGTGAGGGCGACCGATCCGTTCAGCTGATCGGTGCGCCGGCTGCGGGCCGAGGAGCGGCGCAGGTCGGTGTCGCGCCAGCTCTCGTTGAGGCTGGGGCTGAGCTGCAGCCAGGAGAACGGCTTGAACTGCGACGACAGTCTGAAGCCGAGGTCGGCGCTGGTGGTCTCGGTCGTGTCGGCGCTGGTGCCGCGCCGGCTGTCGCGCAGGCGGGCGCTGCCGTCGTAGTAGATGCGGCTGTACCAGGGAGTGGGAGCCGACGTTCCCCCGCTGCGCCTGGCAGTGGAGGGCTTGCCCCTATCCCACAGCGGTTTGCGCGCCTTGCGCAAGCTGATTTCGGGGAGGACCACGTCGAAGGTCTCGGTGTCGAGGTTCTTGGTCTGGCTGGCGTTGATGCTCAGGCTGTTGCCCGATTTCGACCAGCGCTTGCTGTAGCTCAGGTTGGAGCGCAGGGTGCGGTTGAGGCGGTCCTGCAGATCGCTGCTGTTGTCCTGGCTGAAGCTCTTGTTGCTCTGAAAGGTGCCCGAGGCGCGCAGGCTGGCGGTGGGGCTCAGCGTCTGGTTGTGGCGCATGTTGACGCGCCAGGCGCGCTGCGTCCGGCTCCCTTCCTGGCGGTTTTCGATCTGGGTGTCCAGCTGTCCGTTCCAGTGGTAGCGGAGGGCGTAGTCCAGTTCCATGCGCGCCAGCCAGCCGGAGCGCTGGCGCAGATTGCCGGAAAGGGTAAGGTCCCAGTAGTCGTTGGGGGCGAAGTAGTAGCCCAGGTTGCGCAGCTCCCACTCGGTACTGGAGTCGATAGAACTGACAGAACGATTGCCGAAGCTGGGCGTCAGGAGGCCGGACTGGCGGTCCTGGCGCAGGGAGAAGATGTAGAAGGGGATCCAGAACAGCCGTCGCTGCTTGACGCGGAAGTAGACCGGTCGGGCGATGGCTATGTCGTCCATCAGCACCTTGATGCGCGGACTGTAGAAGTCGAAGTGCGGGTCGGGATAGTCGCAGGTGCTGAGGGAGCCGCTGCCGACGTGGAACTCCTCGCCGGACAGGGTGCGGATGCGCTCGCCGGCGTAGTGCTTCTTTTCGCGGTGGATCCGCCCTTCCAGGATGGTCCCCTGTTCCCGCCCCAGATCGTAGAGGATGCGCTCGCCGCGCAGGGTTTCCCTGTCGCGCTTGAGAACTGGCTCGCCATAGAGGGCGCCGCTGCTGTCGCGCAGGGCGCGGGCTTCCACCACGTCCTCGACGCGCCGATAGATCATCTCGGCCGCCTCCAGCTCCGCCCCCCGATAGGTGACGCGGGCGGGATGACCGCGGAGCAGGATCGAGTCTCCCTCCTGACCGTAGACGAGGAAGATCTCCGCCTGGTAGTCGAAGCCGCGGCGGGTGTTCCCCCTCTGGGCCGCCTCGAGCAGGGAATGGGCGGCGGCCAGGCCGGTGTCGATGGCCGCTTTCTCCGTCTCCTCCATCTGGGCGTGGAGAGGAAGGGGAATGCAGAGGAGGAGAAAGAGGAGAAGCAGGCGGATGGGCGAACGGGACGGCATTTTTTCAGTCCGAGCGGCGCTGGCGAAGGACTTCGTAGAGCACCAGGCCGGCGGCGACCGAGGCGTTGAAGGAGCCGACTTCCCCCCGGCCCATGGGGATGCGGACCAGAAAGTCGCACGCCTCGCGCACCAGGCGGCGGAGTCCCTTGCCCTCGCTGCCGACGACCACGGCGCAGGGGGTGCGGAAATCGACGTTGGTAAAATCGGCATCCCCCTCGGCGTCCAGCCCCATGATCCACAGGCCGGCCTCTTTGACCTGGTGCAACGCTTTCTGGAGGTTGGGCACCCGACAGATCGGGATGTGTTCGGCGGCACCGGCGGCCGCTTTGACGGCGACCGGGGTGAGTCCGGCGGCACCGCGCTCCTGGACGACGACGCCGTCGGCACCCACGGCGTGGGCGGTGCGGAGGATAGCCCCCAGGTTGTGGGGGTCCTGGACGGCGTCGAGAAAGACGAGAAAAGCGCGGGTCGGATCGAGGTCGGCTAGGAGGTCGGAAAAGTCGGCGTAGGCGCGGGCGGCCAGGATGGCGACCACGCCCTGGTGCTGGGTTCCGGCGATCCGGTCGAGGGCGATGCGATCCTCCAGGTCGTAGGGGATGTGGGCCTGGCGGGCCCGGTCGAAGATCTCGTCGATGATCGGGCCGCGGGTGCCCCGGGCGACGAGCAGGCGCTGAAGGGTGCGGCCGGATTTGAGCGCCTCGAGCACCGGGTGGCGCCCCCAGATCGTTTCCTGACTGGTGCTGTTTTTGGGCATAGCAGGGGAAAGGAAGTCGGAGCGCGCGGGAATTTCTTCCGGGCGGCCGGGGTGGGACAGCTATCCTTAAAAACGGTTACTCTATGAAATTAAAGGACTTGGCGTTTTTTTGGCAATCTGGTGCGGGTTTTGCTGAAAAACAGGGAGGACCTGAATAGAAATAATAAATGGGAATTAGGAGGTGTAGATGGATACGGCTCTTCTGTTGGGCGAACTGGTGCTGGCCATGTCTGTCCTGGGCGTCATCGTCCGGGCGGTTATCGACGAAGTGCAGGAATTGAGACTGTTGGCCGAGCGGGAGCGGAGCATCAGCTGCTGATCAACGCCTTCCCTCCGGCCCCCTGAAGCCCTCGCCGAAGTCGTAGCCGGCGCGGCCCCAGTCGACCTTGCCCGGATCCACCCGGCGCCGCAACTGCTGCAGGGCGCTGCGGATCGCTTCCTCGTCCTCTTTGGATGGAGTCGGTGGCGGTGGTGGTGGTGGTGGTGACGGAAGGGGCGGCGCCTGAGACTCAGTCGTTGCCTGAGACTCGGTCGGTATCTGGGTCGCCGTTGGTGACGGAGGCGAAGGGGGTGTTGGAAGTTCGGGCTCCTCTAATTTGGCCTTCAGGGGGATATCCTTGTAGAACATATCCCCGAATTCGATCATGACCGCCGCCTTCTCATGCGGCGTCAGCTGTCCCAGCCCGGCGATGGCGGCGTTGAGCTGTTCTATGGTATCCACGTCCAGGTCGGCGAGGATTTCACGCGTTCTCTCCTCGCCGATGACGATGAGGAAGATGGCGATTTTTTGCAGGCGGGTGAAGTGATCGGCGGGGGACGCCATGGCCGGTTCTCCTCTCAATAAAAAGAACGCTACTACTGTTCTGCAGTAAATTCAGGCATTTTCGCAAGTTTCCATACTCAAAATTAATCCCGACAGACTACTGAGCACCAGTTTCCTTCAGTTTTTCCTTCCACTCGTGGAGTTTGAGCAGCGCCTGTAGCGGCGTGACCTGGCTCAGCTCCATAGCGCTCAGTTCCCCGGCGAGTTCGGCTCCGAGGCCCGGGGTCGTGGGGAAGAGTTCGAGCTGGGTTTTGGGCTCGGAGATCCTCTCTTCGCTCGCTTCCTCTTCCGGTTCTATTTCCTCTTCCGGTTCGACTATCACCCTCTCTTCTTTTATCGGGTATTCACTCTGGCCGTTGCCGTCGGCGGCGTGGATCTGATCGGTGTCGATCTGTTCCTGCTCCAGGCGGTGGAGGATCTCTTTGGCGCGGTCGATCACCTGAGTGGGCATGCCGGCCATCTGGGCGACGTTGATGCCGTAGCTGCGGTCGGCCGGACCCGGGCCCAGGCGGTGGAGGAAGACGACGTGGTCTCCCTCTTCGCGCACCTGGACGTTGAAGTTCTCCACCCGGTCGAGGACGTCGGCCAGCTCGGTCATCTCGTGGTAGTGGGTGGCAAACAGGGTGCGCGGGTGGGCTTTCGGCTGTTTGTGGAGGTATTCGACGATCGCCCAGGCGATGCTCAGGCCGTCGAAGGTGCTGGTGCCGCGGCCGAGTTCGTCGATCAGGATCAGGCTGCGGTCGGTGACGTTGTTGAGGATGTTGGCCGCCTCGTTCATCTCCACCATAAAGGTGCTCTCACCGCGCGCCAGGTTGTCGGAGGCGCCGACCCGAGTGAAGATGCGGTCGACGACGCCGATGCGGGCGGTGCGCGCCGGCACGAAGCCACCCATCTGAGCCATGAGCACGATCAGGCCGACCTGGCGGATGATGGTGGACTTGCCGGCCATGTTGGGGCCGGTGATCAGCAGGATCTGGTGACCGGTGGTGTCGATGGTGACGTCGTTGGGGACGAAGCGTCCCTCGCGCAGCTGGCGCTCGACGACCGGGTGGCGACCGGACTGGATGGCGATGCCGGTGCCGGCGTCGATCTGCGGCCGCACGTAGTTTTCGCTCTCGGCCACTTCGGCGAGACCGGAGAGCAGGTCGATGCGAGCCAGAGAGCGGGCGGCCTGCTGCACCTGAGCGGCCCAGCGGGCGACCTGGGTGCGCAGCTCCAGGAAGAGGCGGTTTTCCAGCGCCTGGAGTTTCTCCTCGGCGCCCAGAATTTTGGCTTCGTATTCCTTGAGTTCGGGGGTGATGTAGCGCTCGGCGTTGGTCAGGGTCTGCTTGCGGATGTAGTCTTCGGGCGCCTTGTCCAGGTTGGCCCTGCTGATTTCGATGTAGTAGCCGAAGACCTGGTTGTAGCCGACCTTGAGGGAGTTGATGCCGGTGCGCTCCCGCTCGCGGATCTGCAGCTGGATGATGAAGTCCTTGCCGCCGGTGCTGATCTGGCGCAGTTCATCCACCTCGGCGTTGTAGCCGTCGCGGATCAGGCCGCCTTCGGTGAGCACGGCGGGGGGCTCGTCGACCAGGGCGTTGCGGATCTGGTCGACCAGTTCGCCGACTTCGGGGAGTTCCTGTCGGGTCAGTTGCTGCAGCAGGTCGCACCGGGCGTCGGCGAGCAGGCTGCGCAGTTCGGGGAGGACGGTCAGTGAGCGGGCCAGGCCGACCAGGTCGCGGCCGTTGGCGCGCTGGCAGCAGATGCGCGCTATGAGGCGTTCCAGATCGCCGACCTGGCGCAGCTGTTCGCGCAGCTTGCGGCGGATGTCGCGGTGTTCGACCAGCTCCTGCACGGCGTCGAGGCGCTGGTCGATGGCGGCCGGTTCCTTCAGCGGCGAGACGACCCAGCGGCGCAGGAGGCGGGCGCCCATCGGGGTGCGGCTCTGGTCGAGGATTTCGAGCAGGCTGTTGGTCTTGCCCCCGTCCTGCTGATTGGCCAGCAATTCCAGGTTGCGCTGGGCAGCGGCGTCAATCAGCGCAAAGTCGTCACTGTGGCGTCGGGTGACCCGGTTGATGTGCTCGACCGCGCCGCGCTGATTGTCGCGCAGGTAGCTGATGGCGGCTCCGCCGGCGCGGATGGCGACGTCCATGTCGTCGCAGCCGAATCCCTTCAGCGACTGCACCTTGAGCTGTTCGAGCAGGAGTTCGTACGCTCCGTCGCGCTCGAACTGCCAGTCGTCGGCGCGGCTGAGGGCGACGCCGGGAAGGATGCGTTTGAGCTCGGCGACCCAGCTCTCCTCTGCGTCCTCGGCGATGAGGAGTTCGGCCGGGGTCAGGCTGGTCAGCTCGTCTTCGAGGCGGTGGGCGGGGAGTTCGTTGAGGGTGAAGTCGCCGGTGGAGAGGTCGACGCTGGCGAGGCCGATCTTATCGGTCTGGCGGCAGAGGGCGAGGAGGAAGTTGTTGCGCTGTTGGTCGAGCATCGAATCGGCCAGGGCGGTGCCGGGAGAGACCACCTGGACGACGTCCCGTTTGACCACCCCTTTGGCCTGCTTCGGATCTTCTACCTGTTCGCAGATGGCGACTTTGCGGCCCCGCTGGATCAATTTGGCCAGATACCCTTCCATGGCGTGGTGGGGCACGCCGGCCAGGGGCACTTCGCCGGCGGTCTTGCCGTGGTTGCGGGAGGTGAGGGTGAGGCCGAGGAGCTGCGCTGCCTCCTTGGCATCGTCGAAGAACATCTCGTAGAAGTCGCCCATGCGAAAGAACAGAATGGCGTCGTGATACTGGCGCTTGAAGCGCATGTACTGCTCCATCGCCGGGGTCAGCTTGGTGCGTGGCATACTCCTCCTGATAGATACTTTCGCAATCTCCCGGGCTCCGGTTGGTATCTGGGAGAAATGGTTTGGTTGGGGTTTTTAAGATAATCTTTGATCGCGGGATAATAAAGGGGGCAGGGGAACGGTGCTGGAATTGAGATATGGGTGGCTATCCGGAAAGCCGGACGGAAAACCGGGAAATCCGGCGAAAAAGGGATCTTTGCAGGGTTTTTGTCCGGAAAGCTGGAAAGAGTGGAATAAGGGGAAAGAGTGGGTGTGGGGTGCTATTCAGTTATAAGCTATTTAATATCAACATGTTATTTTCCAGAGAAAAATTCTTTGTGCTTTTTGGCACAGCCTTTGCGTATAATTTCGGTGTGATCGGTGTGAATCGATCTGGGCAGAAACGCGCCCTGGGTATCATCTCTCTCCTGATACCGCGACTTCCACAAGGAGCCCACAATGACTATCACGGCATTTCACCCACGCTCTTTTCTGCGCGGCCTGGCTCTTTTGATCTCCCTGTTACTAACCGGGCCGGTCGGAGCCCAATCCCTTTTTACGAAAGAGATCAAATGGATCGGCGATGGGGGGAGGGGGATAGGTTTCGGAGATTACGACAACGATGGCTGGCCGGAAATGATTCTAACAGGAGGGGACGACAGGGGGGAACGCGTCGTTCTGTGGCACAATGAGGAGGGAACGGGGTTCACGGATCGGAGCAATGCCATCCAGGCAGAGATAGCGGATATAAAAAAAGGAGGCGGCAGTATCTGGGGAGATTACGACAAGGATGGGGATCTGGATCTGTTTCTGCCGGTTGGAGGATTCAGAGCGGATTTGGCGGGGCGAAACGCGCTCCTGCGCAACGACCGGGGAGTGTTCCGGGACGTAACGCTGGAAGCCGGTCTAACCGATGTGTATCCTACAGATAATGCCATCTGGTTGGACTACGACAAGGATGGATACATCGATCTCTATACGGGGAATCTGAGTTGCGGCGATGGCGCAGATCCGGATGTAAGGAATCTGCTGTATCGCAACAACGGCGACGGCAGTTTTACCGATGTGACCGCGCAGGCGGGGCTGGAGGTGCCGATGCAGACCATCGAGACATCGACCTGTGGGGGCGGAAGCAACGGGGGGATGGTGTCCGCCGATTTCGACGGAGACGGCTGGCCCGATCTCTACGTGGGGGCGGTCCAGGAAAACAACCGCCTGTTTCTCAATGACGGCCAGGGAGGATTCCGAGACGTGACCGACGACGAGATTGCTCAGGGGAAGGGAGATGCGTTCGGGACGGCCGTGGGTGATATTGACAACGACGGCGATCTGGATATTTTCCAGGCCACCGGCGGCAGTCCAATTGCGTATTATGGGGGAGAGAGGCCCGTGCTCCTGTTGAATATAGGAGAGGGACAGTTCCTGGACGTCACAGATGCCGTGGGGCTGACCGAACTGGGCACCGATCTACTGGGGGCGGGATTGGAGGATATCGACAACGACGGGGATCTGGATCTGATATCGTGGCAGCGGAACGAAAACGTGCAACTGCTGTATTTGAACGATGGATTCGGTAATTTTTTCGATGCTTCTGCACAATTTGGTCTGAGCGGTTGGGGCTATCCGGACTGGTTCGACTACGATCTGGATGGTTTTCTGGATGTTTTTCTCGGGAGTGTATTTCGCAACAGGGGCAACGACAACCACTGGCTGAGGGTGGAACTGGCCGGCAGCGTCAGCAACCGCGACGGGATCGGCGCGCGGGTGATCGCCACGGCCGGGGATTTGCGGCAGATGCGGGAGATCCTGGGTGGCCAGGGATACGTGCAGTACGAGCGGGTGGCGCACTTCGGGTTGGGTGACAGGACGCAGGTGAACGAGCTGGAGATCCGCTGGCCGTCGGGATTGGTGGAGATACTGACCGACATTCCGGTCGACCGGAAGATCCGCATCGTCGAGGGGTCGGGGACCTTACACACCGTAGAACCGACGCTGTGGGAGATTGCTCCACCCGATACGATGGTGCTGAATGCGAATGTCGATCTGGAACTGGCCGTGCGCCCCGCTCTGTTCGAACCAGATGCAGTTATTACGAGAGTTACAGCCGACTTGACTCCAATTGGGGGGCCGGAAGACGTGCTCCTGGAGGAGCGGGGTGACGGCGTCTACGCATTGCGCATTCCTCTGTCTACTAGTGGAGTCAATGGAATCTACTCGCTGTCCGTAACGATCCATCAGCAGACGGTGCTGGGTCCCTACTGGACGGAGCGCTCTGAGATTATGGCTGTTTTTCCAGACCGAGATCTGCGCATTCTGGACGAGGACCTGGCTTCTAATTGGAAGATCGAAGGGGTTGGTGGAGAAACGATCATAGATTTGGGACAGTCCGATGTGGTGTATCAAGGGGAGTCGGCCGGAGCTTTTCAGGTGGTATCCGAGAGCATACAGAAAGGCTGGGTCATAGAGTGCAGCCCCAACGCGCCGGTCGATCCAGTGGGGTATACCGCGATCCGCTTTGCCTTTCATCCAGGCGGAGCCAGGGGGAAGTTTTTTGATGACCTGGGAGTAGTGGTGAATAGAGGCGTGAGAACCGATCTGATTATGGGGGGGCTGGTAGATAGCGAAAGGCAGGAATGGCAGCTGGTAGAAGTGCCATTGAATGAAAAGGACCCGATTACCTCCATCCGCTTCACCGGCAATTTGGAAGGCTCTATCTACCTGGATGATATTCGCTTGGTCGCTGCGCCGCCGCCTCCATCGGCGACGGCGGTGGTCGGAACCCACGCATCATCGTTTCCACAAGTCTGCGCCCTCGACCAGAACTATCCCAATCCGTTCAACAGCGACACGGTGATCCGCTTTGCGCTGCCGGAAGGTGATGATGTCGAACTGGCTGTTTTCAATCTGGCCGGACAGCAGGTGGCGACGCTGGTGCGGGGAAGGCGTGAGGCTGGGATCTACTCCGTGCGTTGGGATGGGCGAGACGATAGGGGGAGGGAACTGGCTTCCGGGGTCTATTTGTATCGGCTGAGGACCAGCGGCGGTCAGCAGGAGAAGACGAGGAAGTTGCTGTTGCTCAAATAAACGCTCCGCAGGGAAGCCGGTTATTTCACAGCCATTCGACTTGCACCAGGTCTCCCAATTTTTTGAACTCAGGATCCCCGGTAAGCAGGATCGCCTGCTCGCGCCTGGCGGTGGCCGCGGCGAAACAGTCGCCCAGGGCGATGGGATGCTCCGCCTTGATCCGGCAGGCCGCCCAAATCAGATCGTCCGCAGGATCGATAATTCCCACTGGCAACTCACAGAACGTCATCCGGAACTCCTCTGCTTTTGCAGCCCCCGCCCGGCGCCAGACCTGGTAGAAAACTTCGCCCAGGTTAATCTTCTGCATGACCAGTTGCCGTTCTCCTTGCCTGGCTTCTTCCAGCAATTTTTTAATGCGCTCGGCACCAGGTTCATCCTGTAGATACACCAGGACCGCATAGGAATCAAAGAGAACGGTCTTCATCGCGCCTGGCGTCCTTCTTGCGTTCTTTTACTAATTCTTCTGCCATCGATCCGGAATACCTCTTGAACATGCCGTGCAGGGCTTCGATCGGATCCGTTGGCAAAGGCCGTATCTCCACATGGTCGCGCACCAGTTCAACCGCGACCTTTTGCCCCGGCTGCAAGCCCAGATGGTCGCGAATCTCCTTGGGAATGACAACCTGGCCTTTGCCGGAAGTAGTCACAATGGTCATTGGGTTTAACTATTCGATTTGAGGAGGACCAGTTCTGTAAGGTTGAACTTAATAAATAGAGTTTAACAGATCTTTGCATCTTTTACAATGTAAAAAGGGAGCGCCTTTTAGGGGAAAGGTGCTGAGTTCCTTGCAACGGCTGTCCGAAAAGCTGGACGAAAAACCGAGAAATTCGGCGAAAAAAGGATATTTGGAGGGGTTTTGTCCGGAAAGCTGGACAGGGGAAAAGTGGGTTAGGCATCGATTTTACTTTTCGCTAGTCCTGCGATATCAACAAGTTATATTCTTTATTTCATTGAATTTATTTTTAGGCATAATTTTTGCACTTCCTGTTTTCGTGCAGCCGACAAAGGCAAACCGCGCGAAAGCACGGGACGCAAAGTGAACGGGTCCTCGTCAGACCGACCTGGGTTGGGGAAACAGTCCGGGATGTGAAAAGGCCGATCCGCACAAGATAGCCGCACTGCCGAAGATTGCATCGGGCGCAGTGCGGTTTTTCCGCGCGCGGCCTTTTCTCACACTTTTCCCCAAGGAGGGTTACATCATGCGCTACGTCAGCTTATTGCTCGGCATAGTGGTCATGTTGGCGTTCATCGGCTGCGGCGACGATCCGGTCTCTTCCGCTCCGGAAGAGGGGATCGCTTCACCGTCGGCCAAACTCACCATCTCGTCGAACAAGGCGGGGGGGTATCCCGGCGAAATGGCTCTGCGGAGACTCAATCAGCTCGGGACCGATGCTTTCAATAATCACGATCTGGCTCAGACCGTGGCGCTCAGGACCGACGATGTCATAACCGACTACGCGCCTTTGGCGGCTCCTCTGGAAGGAAAGGCGGGGGCCGAGGGGTTTTACGGCACTTTGTTCACACCGGCTTCTCCGGATGTCGAGCCAGATATCCATATAGATATGGAGCGGCAGTTTATTTCCGGTAATATGGTCGTAAATGAGACCCTGATTTGGGGAACTCACACGGTGGAGTGGGCCGGGATTCCGCCGACGGGTAATCCCTACTCACTGCCGCATCTCTCTATCTATGAGTACGAAGGAAAGAAGGTTAAGAAAGAAACCATTTTCATGGACAACGTGACGCTGTTCACGCAGTTCGGCGTCATGCCGGCGGGGGAACTGCCGCCGTTGGTGCCGTCTATCGCGCTGCCGGATCCGGAGCCACTGGGGCTGTCGCCGGTGGAAGCGGAGATCGAGTCGATCGCTCGCTTCAATAGCCACGATCTGGGGAATTGGATTAAAACCTATCACACCGACGCGGTAGTAAAATACAACACGATCGGGATGGTGCCACTGGATCGCAGC